>Ga0076049_107_pt1 | contig 39134 bp, 41 predicted proteins | sample RifGroB1_FD_68146 | JGI IMG/M metagenome (GOLD analysis project Ga0076049, IMG submission 68146) | Parcubacteria (Giovannonibacteria) bacterium GW2011_GWB1_47_6b
TATAATTAAATAGAAGAAATAATTATGACCAAGTACGCGCAAATCTCTTTGTTTTTATTCCGCGTAACAATGGGTTGGATGTTTTTCTATGCCGGCATTACGAAAGTTTTAAATCCCGAGTGGTCTGCCGCCGGCTATCTTAATGCCGCTAAGACATTTGCCGGTTTTTTCCATTGGCTCGCGAGTCCAGCGATTTTGCCGATTACTAATTTCATGAACGAATGGGGGCTCACGCTTCTCGGCGTTTCCCTGATTTTAGGGATTGGCGTGCGATTGTCGTCAGCTTTGGGCGCCGTGCTGATGTTGTTATATTATTTGCCGATTTTGAGTTTTCCGTATCCGAATACCCACTCACTAATAGTAGACGAGCACATTATTTACATTGCCGGTTTGCTGGTTCTTGGAAGTCTGCGCGCGGGCAGGGTATGGGGATTGGAAAAATGGTGTTCCGGATTGCCGATTTGTTCAAAATTCCCGAAGCTGCGCGAGTGGATCGGGTAATCTCACGATAACTTTTGCAATCATAAACCCCTCCGACGTACATCGGAGGGGTTTTACGCCAAATCGCGTTTTATTAAAGGTATGATACTCGGCAAAAAAGGGCTTTGCGCGGACCAACGGCGCATAGAAATTTGGTTCTCGCCAAAAAACAGGCAGGCGTAGGGCTTGAGCGAGTTGGCCGAATAGCTATCGCAGGCTGTCACCCAATCGCCGGCAAAGACGGATTCTTTGCGGAGATTGGAAAACAGAAGCCAGGCGTAGACATAAACAACCGCCCGCCCAATCATAAAATCTTTTTGTGACATCTCCTGATTGACGAGAATGTTTTTTATTTCCGCGGGGGTCATGGGATTTTTGGACAAGAGGTGCCATTGAGGCAGGCAAACGTGATTATGGATAAATTGATGTTCGTATGAATAAAATTCCGTGGTCTGGGCAAACAAGTTTGGGATATTGCGGAAAATATCACGCATTGAAGCAATGGTCAGAGGCCGAGTTTTGCCGTTGTGAGAAAAAGGAATGCCCGGCACCAGAACGAACGGGTGATCGGGTTCGCTCAATTGATACAGCAGTCCCTGGCTGTACGGGATAGACTTCAGTTGCAAGAGGCCATTAAGGTCGCACGGAAAGACGGTTGCCGCCTCTTCAAGCGAGATAAAATCGGGGCCCATTATCTTTCGCGCGCTTTCGGGCGTGGTCTGTTCGGTCATTGGCCACCATATTAAAGTTCTGTTTCCATCATACCCACGTTTGACCGAGCGAGTAAATAGCGATATAAAGAAGGCGGTACTTTGAGGATTGGAGGAAAAATGTCCAACATTGTCATTGAGCTTTTGGGGCCGACTAACGTTCGGCAATCGGAAGTTGACGGCATAAACAAACTTTTGCCGCAGCTTTCCAAAAAAGCCAAACCGATTACGTTGGGTTGGCTTCTTTGCGCCTGCGGCAGGAGAACTTCTTCGCTCCGGCGCTCTTGTCTTTACGTCGCGCGGGACACGGAAGTCTACACCTCGGACAGTATTGTCGGTATGGCGCTGATTTATTTCGTTTGGGGTCCGGACGGCTGGCACAGCGAAATTCACGCGGTTGTCGTTGATGAAAACCACCGCGGTTTGAAAATCGGGAAAATGCTTACCGAGAAACTGGTCGCGACCGCCAAAGAAGTGGCGGCGGTAAATCAAGAATCGTTCAATGTTTATCTTACCAGCAAGCCCGAGCGCGTGGCCGCGAATAATATGTACTTGAGCATGGGCTTCAAATTGGTCGCGAAGGCCGATGGCGACAATGGGACAAATTTGTATAAACTATTAGTGACCCCATAGTGGGTCATTATTTGGTGGGGTGGCCGAGTGGTTTAAGGCGGCAGTTTTGAAAACTGCTATATCCGAAAGGGTATCGTGAGTTCGAATCTCACCCCCACCGCAAAAATTTTGACGCCCCGAATGGGGCGTTTAAAATTTTTCTGGTGAGATTCGAACGGGAAGGGGTCGGGAAACGGGAGTTTCCCGTGTAGGAAGGCAGCCCAAGTGGTATGACGCGTCATACCACTTGGGCTGCTGGAAACCCGAGGGTTTCCGAGCTGTTCGAATAGCGGAGCCAAGCCTGGCTTGGCGCAGCGCTCACCCCTTCCGCGGTAGATTTTCCCCATGTATTGAGAAATAAAAAATGAAGCTAATTGAATCCAGCGGTCTTGTTTTTCGCGGTTGGCGATGTCGGGCTTCACGGTGCTCTGCCGGTGCCAGAAAAGGGTTGCTATGAAGTAGCCGGCCTCTCTGTAATGTTTTAAAGTTTTTCCGCTGTCAGCGATATCGTCAACGATCAAAGTGGTTTCGGGATAGCCGAGCCGATCGTTGGGTGGCGGACTTATCATCAGTTCCCGATTCAGACGATGCGAAAGGCAGACGGCCAGGGGTAATCCGCCTCTGGGGATGCCATAAATATAAATAAATTCTTTCTTCCAAGCTTTGATGGTTTTCGTTATCTTTTCAACATCGGTTTCAAAATCCTGCCAGGTGTAAACCTGAATTTCCGGCATCGTTTATTCTCCGAAACGAACCGACTGTATTGTGTGTTAAAATTATTAAAAGGTCAATGGCGATTATAAAAGACGTTTTACAGAGGTCGTTTTGGGCTTTGCCAATAGGCGAAGTGTTGGACATTCTTGAGACTACCCGCACCGGCCTTAGCGAGGAAGAGGCGGCGGAGCGGCTTAGTATTTTCAAAAAAAACGTTCTGCCCCATAAAGCCAAGCTCTCGCGCCTCGGTATTTTCTTCCGACAGTTCAAGAGCCCGCTTCTCGCGCTTCTGGTTTTTGCTGGCGGTATAACATCGTTTTTGGGCGACTTCAGGGATGCCGGTGTAATTTTTGTCGTTGTTGCATCAAATATTATCCTAGGTTTTTATCAGGAAAATAAAGCGGAGGCGGCGCTCGCTCATCTCAAAACCTACATCCGCGAACGCGCCCGTGTTTTCCGCGACGGACAGGAAATAGAAATTGATGCAACGAATCTCGTTCCTGGTGATGTTGTCCATCTTTCCCAGGGCGACCGTGTGCCGGCGGATTGCCGGGTGATTTACACCAATGATTTCGTCGTGGACGAAGCAATTTTGACCGGTGAATCTTTGCCGGTTCCTAAAACAACCGAGCCATCCAGTTTCAAGGCCGTGCTGGGCGACCGTCGGTCAATGGTTTTTAGCGGTACGCTGGCCGTTCAAGGTTTTGCCAATGCCGTGGTGTGTACCACCGGCAGTGAAACCGAATTAGGCCGGATTGCCGGCATGGTGGCAGCTGCGGAGAAAGAAAAAACCCCGCTCCAAAACGCAATTTTCCATTTTACTATAAAGACCAGCAGTATTTTATTGATTCTGACGCTGGGGGTTTTCGTCATAGGATTATCCGCCGGCAAGCCGCTGTTAGACATGTTTTTGATTGCGGTGGCGATTACAGTGGCAGCGGTACCGGAGGGTTTGCCGGTCGCGTTGACAGTAATTTTAGCAGTTGGCGTCCAGCGACTGGCTAAAAAAAATGGCGTTGTAAGAAAGCTTTTAGCCGCCGAGACTCTTGGAAATACTTCCGTGATTCTGACCGACAAAACGGGAACGTTGACGCAGGCAAAAATGGAACTGGCCCGTATTTCGGTATTGGATGAAAAATTTTCTGAAACCGAATTGTTGAAATTCGCGCTGTTAAACTCCGATGTTGTAATTGAAAATCCGCGCGACCATTACGATAAGTGGCGGGTGATCGGTCGCCCGCTGGAAATTTCGCTGGTAACTTCTTCCGCTCGCAAAGGAGTTTTTTTGCCGGCAGTCAAGCGGCAAATGGAAGTTTTAGACTATCTTCCTTTTACTTCCAAAAATAAATACTCCGCCTCGCTTACCAAAGATGGGGCGGACTACACCTATTTTTTGAGCGTTTTTGGAGCCCCGGAAATTTTACTCAAACATACTGACTTATCAGAAGAAGACCGCCGCCGGTTGATTCTTAAAATAGATAAAATGGCCTATGGCGGAGAGCGGGTTTTGGGCTTGGCTGTTAAAGAGATTCGGAGTCCTCAAGAAATTTCCTTGCGGGACAAAAATACCTTCCGGGGGCTGAGGTTTGTCGGCACTATTTCCTTCCGAGATCCGGTGCGGCCGGGCGTTAGCGAAGTGATATGGAAAGTGGCGCAGGCGGGGGTAAAAACAGTAATCGTAACTGGAGACCATCGCGGCACTGCGGAGGCGGTGGCAAAAGAAATCGGTTTCTCCATTGACCGCGACCAGGTTATTGACGGTTTGGAGCTGGACGCAATGTCGGACGAAGAATTAAAAAAACGCCTTCCCGTTCTTAAAATTGTCGCCCGGGTGAGCCCCGAAGGGAAATTGCGAGTTGCCAAAGCTTTTAAGGAATTGGGTGAGGTGGTGGCAATGACCGGCGACGGCATCAACGACGCGGCAAGTTTGAAAGAGGCAGACATCGGAGTGGCGATGGGATCCGGAACCGACGTTGCCAAAGACGTTTCTGATCTGATTCTTTTGGACAATAATTTTGCCACCATCGTTGCGGCAATTGAGGAGGGCCGGCGCATTTTGCAGAATATTCGCAAGGTCATTATCTATTTATTTTCCAGTCTTTTTGACGAACTGATTTTAATAGGCGGTGCTATTATTTTCGGCTTGGCGTTGCCGATAAATGCCATTCAGATACTATTTATAAACTTTGTTGCCGACACCTTTCCCGCGCTTGCTCTTTCTTTTGAGAACCACTACGACTACTTACTGCCAAAGCGTACCCGAACCTCGATTAATCTTTTTGACAAAGAAATGGCGTTCCTGACTTTAATGATTGGCCTGCCGGCGAGCATTGTTCTTTTTAGTGTCTACTACTTCCTGATAGTCAATAATTTTGATCCGGAATTGGTGAAAACTTTTATTTTTGCGTCTTTCGCCAGCTACTCATTGTTTGTAATTTTTGCCGTGCGCAGTCTCCGCAAATCAGTTTTTAAAATAAACCCCTTTTCCAACCCATTTTTAATAATCGGCGTTTTGTTGGGCTTAGGATCAATTGCCGCCGTGATTTACGTCCCATTTCTGCAAGAAATAATGGGAATTGTCGCGTTGCCTCTGCCGTGGCTTTTGGGGGTAGTTATTGTCGGAATATTTAACCTAATGGCGATTGAATTGGGAAAATATCTTTCCCGAAAATGGAAACTGAACGGTTAATTCGCTTTTGCAACTACCAGGCCGATAATTTTTTTGGCGCCCGCGGCCTTCAAGGTTTTTGCCGCTTCGTTAAGAGTGGCGCCGGAAGTAGAGACATCGTCCACTAGCAAGATATTTTGTCCTTTTATGGGCTTGGGACAGACGAAGCAACCCGCCACGTTCTTTTTTCGTTCCGTCCAATCTTTGGCGCCGACTTGCGGTGAGGCGTGCCTGATGCGGGTTAAAATGTTTTCGGCAAACTCCATCTTCAGATCTTCGGCGACTATTTTGGCAATTAGCGCCGCTTGGTTATAGCCGCGCTCCCGTAGCCTCTCTTTAGACAGCGGCACGGGAACAATTAAATAATTTTTTAAATTTAAATTCAGTTTCTGCAGGTAGTCGCGGAGTAGTCGCGCCAGCAGAAAAGCGATGCCAGTTCGGCCGCGATATTTGAGTTGCCAAATCATTTGCCTGATTGCCGCCTCGTTATAATTTACCGCCGCGCCGAGCAGATAAGGCGCCTGGCGGTGGCAGATTTTTTTATTTTCCGCCAGACGTGCCCGGCAAACGGCGCAAAACAGCGTGTTATTTACTGTCAGCCCAAGCGGTAAGTCTGGAATCGGAAAAATCATATCCAGTACCAAGTTTTTGATTTTTTCCCACATTGGAATATAGTATTCTACAATGAATTATCTTTGTATAGATATAGGTACGGGTTCCATAAAGGCGGTGGAGAAATCCGCGGACGGACGGATATTGCGTTGGGGTATGTTAGAAAAGACCGATGGCCCCCTGCAAAGCAGTATCCAGCCGCTGGATGAAGCGTTGGCGATTCACTATCTTAAAACTTTAGTTGCCGAAATGCATACGGAATCGCAAGACGCGGTAGTGTCCCTTCCCGCGTTTGAGGTTTTCACTGCTATCGCCCCCGCCGTTGACCCGCAATACATTCCGATGAGCCCCAACACTTTCAAGCTGGAGGCGTTTCCTGTCAACAACAAAAGTTTTTTCCTGGTCGCCGTGCCGAAGGAGATTATTGCCAAATACAAAAGGATTATCCGGTACAGCGGCCTCAACTTGGTTCGTCTGGAACTGGAAAGCGTCGCGGTGGCGAGAGTCTTTGCCGATTTGAAAGAGCCCGTTTTGGTAATGGATGTGGGTCGCCGTTCCACCGCGTTTACGCTGGTGGAGAAGGGAATGGTTAATTTTTTGTCTCATACCGATTTTGCTTTGGCGTCCAATGCTCGGAATGTTATAATTAACAAAGCGAGGGTTCTGGCGAACCAACGAGGGGCAAAAAAAATTGTTCTTGCGCCGAAATTCGCGGTTGTTAATGGATTATACAGAGTATCTCAATAAACTTTTAGTTAATAAGGTATGATATTTTGGCTTTTCGCGCTTGGGCTTGCCGTTGGCAGTTTTTTGAATGTTATTTCTTTGCGTTACAAAGCGGGCGGGCATTTGTTTACGGCCGACGTTTTGAAGGGTCGCTCTCACTGCCCTTACTGCCAAAAAACTTTGCGCTGGTTTGAGCTGGTGCCGCTATTAAGTTTTGCGATACAGATGGGCCGTTGCCGGCATTGCCGCCATTCATTGACCTGGCAGTATCCGATTGTTGAGGTTATTACGGCATCTGTTTTCGCGTTTGTGCCCGTTTACGTCCAGGCGGCTCCGATTTGGATTGTTGCGATACTAGTTTTGATTTTAATTGCATTGATTGACGCCCGGCTTTCGGTTATTCCCGACCAGCTGAACTTGTTTCTGCTGTTTTTGGGCTTTGTTTTTATCGGAATCAAGGGCTTCCAAAATATCAATGCGTGGAGTCCGCATCTGATAGGTCTTGCGGCCGGGCTCTCATTTCTCGGTTTGATATTTGTCGTCAGCCGCGGGCGGGCGATGGGAATGGGGGACGTTAAAATGGCGGCGGCGCTGGGCTTCTTGTTTGCCTGGCCAAAAATCGTACCGCTTTTAATGACTGCTTTTATGCTGGGCGGTTTGTGGGCGACTATCGTTTTGCTGTCCAGGAAAAAAACTCTCAAAGACGCGATTCCCTTCGGTCCGTTTCTTGCCCTCGCCGGCGTTTTAGTCGTTATTTGGGGCGACTTGGTTCTTCGGTCTTTTTACGGCTTTCTTTAGCCAGGATAAAAAATTTATACGCCCCTCCGCCACTTTCTTTTCCCTCAACCCACTGTAGATCCGCCCACCCCCAAGAAAGTCTCCTGTAAGGACCGGCGGTTCTTTTGCCCAGCGGCAAAATCCCCTGCCTGCCGGCAGGCAGGCGCCTATGGGCTCGCCGCGCCACTTTTCGTTTCTTTGCGATTATAACGAAAAGACCATGCTGGCGCGCCTGCCTGCCGGCAGGCAGGGCTCCGCCAATTCCTTTCAGAAGACTTTCTTAGGGTGGTGACACATCACAACAAGCCCCTCTGACGCTTTCTTTTCTCCGACCTCCAATATCTCACGATCGTGAGATATTGGAGGAATCAAAACTGGACGGAACGGGTTGAGGGAAAAGAAAGTGGCGGAGGAGCGAAACCTGAACGGGTTGCGAGGAACTGCTGGTTCCCGAGGAGACTTTACGAAGGGGGCGGAATAAAAGAGCGCCCGGCATTGATAACGCAATGGGTGCTGTTATAATTAATCCGGTACTTTTATAGGAGACGGCAATGAGAATCGTCACGCTGTTGTCTTTGGCGGCGATTTTTCCTCTCGTCGGTTGCAGCGCGATTGAGTCGGAAGTTCTTTATCGCGAAATACCAGCACGGCCGATTGCCGAAAAGGTAGCCGTGATTGAAGAGATGAATTGCGATAATCCCAAGGCCGTGGAATACTGTGCGGAACTTATGAAGGCCGAACTTGAAAGGATGGGGTATCGGATTGCTGACGAGCCCGGTGCGCTAAGAATCAGGTTTTGGGCCAAGCTTGTAGCGGTTAGGTGCGACAATCCCGAAGATGACTACACATCCTCCGGTTTTCTGATTAGGGTCTACCACCCTTATCCCGGAGTTAAGCATTTTCCGAACAAAATTCTTGAACTGAGCGACGGGCGGACCAGCTACATCACATTTGAAAGGGCTTTGCTGTACATTCATTGTAAAGATGTTGTGCCGCGCATGCTGAAAAAGATGGACGAATGTCTTTTTCCCGCCAACTAAATTCAAAACCCCTCCGATATCAATCGGAGGCTTTTTATTTTATAATAGGAGAGCATTCCTAAATTTAATGGATAAAAAACAAGCGAAGGAACGAATTGAAAAATTACGCGAGACGATTGATAAGTACCGCTACGCTTATCACGTTTTGGACAAATCCCTCATTTCCGATGAGGCGTTGGACGCGTTAAAAAAAGAACTTTTTGACTTAGAGCAGCAATTTCCGGACCTTATCACTCCAGACTCGCCGACACAAAGAGTGGCGGGCCAGCCGCTAAAGGAATTTAAAAAGGCCCAGCACGAGAAGCCAATGACTTCTTTTAATGACGCTTTTTCGGAAGATGATATGAGGGACTGGATGAAGCGACTTGAAAATTATTTGGGGCGGGAAATAAAAAAGGAATTTTACTGCGAACATAAGATTGACGGCCTGGCTGTAGAGCTGGTTTACGAAAATGGGATTTTTATCCAGGGTTCCACTCGAGGCAACGGATTGATAGGCGAAGACGTCACTCAAAATCTAAAAACCGTTGAAGCGATTCCTCTGAAATTGGCGCTCGGTGCCCCAAAAAAGCTCATTGTTCGGGGTGAGATTTTTTTAACAAAAAAAGAATTTGACCGAATCAACAAGGAACTTACAAAAAAAGGCGATAAAAATTTCGCCAACCCGCGCAATTTGGCGGCTGGCACCATTCGCCAGCTTGACCCAAAAGTAACCGCCAGCCGCAAACTGGACTCGTTTCAATACGCCATAGTCACGGATGTTGGTCAAAAAACCCACGAGGAAGAACATGAACTTTTGCGCAAGTGGGGGTTCAAAACCAATCCGCACAATAGAAAAATATCGCCTTTCGGGGAAATTTTTGATTTTCATCGGGAGACGGAAAAGCAACGGGAGAAGCTGGCGTATGAAATAGACGGGATTGTCGTGATTGTTAACGACAACAAAACTTTTGAAACCGGAGGGGTAATCGGCAAGGCGCCGCGTGCCGCCATCGCCTACAAGTTTTCTCCAAAGGAAGCGACCACCGTTGTTGAGGATATTCAGGTCCAGGTCGGGCGAACCGGCGTTTTAACGCCAGTGGCGGTTTTGCGGCCGGTGATGGTTGGCGGTATTACCATCACGCACGCCACCGTTCATAATTATGACGAGATTAAGCGCCTGGGACTGAAAATTGGCGACACGGTCATTGTCAGCCGGGCCGGGGACGTCATCCCGCAGGTCAACAAAGTGTTAAAAGAAATGCGTACCGGAAAAGAAAGGGAATTCAAAATGCCGGCCAAATGCCCGGCCGATGGCTCCGCCGTGGTAAAGGACGGAGTCGCCTATAAATGCGGCAATAAAAATTGCGGCGCGCGCCAGCGGGAATTTCTTTATCATTTTGTCGGCGCTTTCAATATGGACGGATTGGGGCCAAAAATTATTGATCGCTTTTTGGACGAAGGCCTTATAATGGATGCCGCGGATATTTTCACGGTTAAAAAAGGTGATGTTGCCGCGTTGGAGAGGTTCGGCGAAAAATCCGCGGAAAATATTATTAGTGAAATTGAAACGCGCAAAAAAATTTCGCTTGAGCGGTTTATTTATGCTCTTGGGATTTTGCATGTTGGAGAGGAAACATCCCGTTTGCTGGCGCAAACGGTAATTTCCCTGCCTCGCCGGCAGGCAGGCAATTCCATTTCCAAACCGAGCCATGTTTTAAAATCGTTGGGGGAAATGTCGGTAGAGGAATTGCAGAAAATTCCCGACATCGGGCCCGCGGTGGCGGCAAGTATCGCCGATTATTTTCAAGACAAACGCCATCGCGAGTTGATTATGAAATTGGATAAAGTTGGAATTATTTTGGAAACCCCCGAACTTAAACCCAAAAGCCAGAGATTAAAAGGCCAAACCTTTGTTCTTACCGGGACCCTTGAATCAATTTCGCGCGATGGCGTAAAGGAAAAAATCCGTTCTTTGGGCGGCGAGGTGAGCGAATCGGTTTCCAAAAAAACTTCCTATGTGGTTGTCGGAGCGGAGCCGGGTTCAAAACTGGAGAAGGCCCGACAGTTGGGCGTAAAAGTTTTGGAAGAGCGAGAATTCTTGAAAATCATCGGCAAGTAGTTGATACTGACCGCAGCTCGTTAAAGGAGTCAAGGCATGACGAAAAGCCGGCGCAGATTTTTGTTTTCCGTGCCCATGGGTAGCGAGGTGGCGGTGGATCAATTTTTGAAATTACTGCAAAAAAGAACTTGCCTTATAATCCGCAAAACCTGCACAATTTTTCACATTAGTTTTGACGACAAGACGGGCGTGGCGGCAACTTCCTACGATACTATGGTTTATTGCGCCGACAAAAAGGCGCGGCGAATTGCCGAGTGTTTGCGCAAAGACATTTTTCCCAAAGATCGCGAATGGCTGGTTTACATCTATAACCCGGACGAAAAAGGAGTCATTGACACGTTTCGATAATTGCGGCACAATTTCTCACAGCTGTTTAAAGGGGGCGCAATGTCGGAACCCCGCATGGCCTACAAGATTTATTTCAACGCGCCGTTTGCCAGAACTTCTCTGGGCGTTTCTCTGGGTCACGCGTTGATTGCAAAGGAATACTGCTACGAGGTCAATTTTGCAGGACAGAGCATTACCTTGAGACCGGGCTTTGAATTTGAAGGGAATGTTGATCAGAGCAATCTGAATTTCAAGTTTCCGGATGGCTTCCGTGTTTCTATCAAGAAAGCATGCGTTGTCAGGGTTGAAAACGTCAGGGTTCCGTTCTAAATTATTATTTTGTCCCCCACCTCCCCACTTAATAAGTGAGGAGGTTTTTGTTAATATATAACTTATGAGCGAAATCACTAAAAAATCTTTGGAGCACTTAGCGGACCTGGCGCGTCTGGAATTAAACGCGCAGGAGGACGAGAAATTTTTAGCAGACCTTAAAAAAATTCTTGACCACTTCCAGGAACTGCAGGCCCTAAACACCGATGGCGTCCAGCCGATGACCGGCGGAACGGAAAGCAAGAATGTTTTTCGCGAAGACGGCGCAACCAAAAGCAGTATTAGCCCCGATGGGGTAGTGGAAGCATTTCCGGAAAAAGAAAAACACTGGCTGAAAGTGCCGCCAGTATTTTAATAATTTTACTATGCATTTACACGACCTCACAATCAAAAAATTCCACGACGGTTTGCTCAAAAAAGAGTTTTCGGCTTTTGACGTCGCTAAGGGCCTTTTTGATTTCATAGAAGACAAGGATAAAGAAATCGGCGCTTATTTAAGTTTGGCGAAGGATACCGCCTTGAAACAGGCCGAGAAGGTTGACATTGCCGTTGCCAAGCAGGAGCCGGTGGACGCGCTGGCCGGCGTTCCGCTGGCTATCAAAGACGCAATTTTAATAGAGGGCCAGCCGGCTACTGCCGGTTCAAAAATTTTGGAAAATTACCGAGCCGCCTATGACGCCACCGTTATTTCAAAACTAAAATCTGTCGGAGCGGTATTTTTGGGCAAAACAAATCTTGATGAATTCGCGATGGGTTCTTCAACCGAGAACTCCGCTTTTAAAGTCACTAAAAATCCGCACGATCTGACCCGGGTGCCGGGCGGTTCGTCGGGAGGTTCGGCGGCGGCCGTGGCCGCCCATATGGCGGTCGCCGCTTTGGGCTCCGACACCGGCGGGTCCATTCGCCAGCCCGCGAGTTTGTGCGGCGTAGTCGGATTGAAAACAACGTATGGCGCCGTTTCCCGGCACGGTTTGATTGCTATGGCTTCCAGCCTGGATCAAATCGGGCCTATCGCGAAAACAGTTGATGACGCCGCGCTTTTATTCAAGGCCATTGCTGGCAAGGACCAATTTGATTCAACTTCGGTTGATGCCAAATACGGGCCGGAATTGACCGAGCCAAAATTGGAAGATATTAAAAAAATGACAATCGGCGTGCCATCGGAATATTTTGTTGAGGGCCTGGACCCCGCGGTGTCAAAAGCGATGGAGGAGGCGATGGCGGCGCTGAAAAGTTTGGGAATTAAATTCAAAGAAATTTCTCTGCCGCACACAAAATACGCGCTCTCTTGCTACTACATTATTATGCCGGCGGAAGTCAGTTCCAACCTGGCCCGCTTTGATGGTATCCGTTACGGTGTTCGCGGCGAAGGACACGGCAATTTGCTGGATTTGTACAAGAAAAGTAAAAGCCATGGTTTTGGCGCCGAAACTAAGCGCCGGATAATTTTAGGGACTTATGTTTTGTCGTCCGGCTATTATGATGCCTACTACGCAAAAGCCCAGAAAGTTCGGCGTCTGATTAAAAATGATTTTGACGAAGCTTTCAACCCGAAAAATGGCGGGGTGGACGTTATTTTTACTCCGGTTGCCCCGACTCCGGCGTTTAAAATCGGTGAAAAAACCGACGATCCGCTGGCAATGTACCTTTCTGACATCTTTACGCTTCCGGTGAACCTTGCCGGTCTGCCAGCCGTTTCCATACCGGTAAAGCAAGCGTCAAACGCTCAATCTCGTGTCTTGCCGGTGGGTTTCCAGTTGATCGGAAAACCTTGGCGAGAAGCTGATATACTTGGAATAGGGCACTACTATGAGCAGCTTCATTGATGGCGCGACAAAGGTTATTTTGAGTTTCCGCGGCTATGCCGGGGAATTTATCAGTTCAATTTATCCGTTCCTGGAAATAGCCGCTTTGGTTATTTCGGGGCTTTTGTTCTGGGGCATTATTTATACAGTTTCAAAAAGCGGCTACATAAGCACGCGCATAGAGTACTATATGGATTATTTGGGCATTGGCGACATCAGCCGCCGCCGCCAACTCAAGGCCTGGAAGCAAATCGTGGAAAGAATGAAAACGCCCGACGCCAGCAACTGGAAACTGGCAATTCTGGAAGCCGACAAAGTGCTGGACGAAATGTGGAAGATCGCGGGCTATCGGGGCGAAACGGTGGACGAGCGTTTCAAGCAAGTACCGCCCGAAACAATTTCCAACCACGCGGAAATCCAGCAGGCGCACCGCGTCCGCAACCGTGTCGTCCAAGAACCGGATTTTGTAATCGCTCACAATGAAGTACTGGACGTTCTGAAGATTTATAAAAAGGCTTTTCAAGAGCTGGGATTGCTTGACTAACTTTGCTGTTATCTTTAGAGTACTAAGCAGTTCCTAGTTTTTGAGGAGGTGACTGGTGCACAGAGATTGCCTCAAGTGCAGAAAAACGTACTCAGGGAGCGTTGTCGGCGCGTGGCATTACCAAGCGACCAAAACCAAAATCGGATATTTTGGCGGACAATGCGGTTGCGGCGGCAAGCTGGGCGATTCTTATACTTGGCACGGTCTTTTAGATGAGCAGAAAAAGGTCTATTCCAAAGACGATTTGAAGTGGAGAAAATCTTTAACCGCCAAGCAGTACCAAGAAATTTTCGGTGGGCCGTCAAATGCTACTTTGAACTTCTTCGATTACGCCGAATTATTTCTGGCAAAATCTCCGAAAGACGCGCGCAAGAAATTTTTGCGGCTCTACCGCGCGATGCAGAAAGACACGAACGGCAAGGCGCGATTGATTAATGCCCGATTCCAGGAATGGGAAAAGGGTATGTTCTGCGCCAGTTATAGCCTTGAGACCGCGGGCTCCGTACTTTCGTTGATGAACAGGCTGGAGCTTGCGAGAAGGCGCCTGGGCGTCAAAAGATATCATTAACCTCCCCGAAATGAAATCGGGGATTTTTTATTTGGTGGATAAGAAACTCCACCACGGCCTCGTTTCGCTTACAACATTGCCGTTAGCGGCATCGGCATTGACCGATTTTTCAATCGTAATCGGAATAAATCCAAAAAGTTTTCGTTTCTCATCTATTTTCATTTTGTATACCGCCACGGAGTTCTCTTCTTTCAGCTCCATGACTTTCGGCGCCAACTGCAGTTTATTAATTACTTCGCTGGGGGATAGTTTTACTTCGGAATTGCCAACGCTAAGAACATTATCTTTGATTGATACCGCTTCAGCTTTAACGTTAATTTCTCCGTCATTGACGATAACCTCTTTTTCTTTCGGCTCTATACTCAACTCTTTCGCGCCAACGTCAATTTTAATTTTTTTATCAGTTGTTTTAACGGAAATTTCGTTGGCCTTTATTTCGCCGGGTAAAACTTTTACTTCCGACACCAGGCCACTGACTTCAGACGCGTTAAACTCTGTTCTGCCGGCTATCATTTTTTCAATCATGCTGTCTATTTCCGAACGCAGAATCTTGAGCGACTCTATTTGCTTTTCGGCGCCATCGTTGGCGGACATAACCTTTTGCAGTTTCTGGCGATAGTAGGAGTCTATCCCGACGCCCGAACCCGAACCCACCACCGTCGGTTTTGCCGGCTCCGCGATTGGAATGGGTGTTGCCGAACCCGTTTTGCAACCTTCCTGATTCTTGGCAATTTCCCGCTTCAGCGAGATTATTTTATCCGTTATTTCCTGGGCCAATTGTTTATCTCCGGCCGCTTCCGCTTTGCGCAACTGGATAATCAGCTGGTCATATTCCCGCATTGACGGTTCGTTCAGATTGCAAGTAGAAACAGCCGGAACGGGCTTTGCAACAGTGGGAATGGGCGCTGGCACGGGCATTGGAGCTGGCATCGGCATCGGTTTTACGACGGCACAGCGCGAAGCACATATTTTTTTGCCGTATTCTTGCCATTCTTCGGATGATTTGCAGGAATTATCTGATTGCTTCTCTTCGTAGCCGTCATAGCACTGAAAATAAGCACTTCTAAAAGACTTGTCACTGCATTGATCGTTTGCTTGAAAAGTATTTACGCCGCATTTTTCAACGGGAGCCACGCTTGATACGGAGGTAATCGGTATAGCCGCGTCGGTTGAAACACCCTGCGTGGCAGTTTGCGCAAACGACAGCGCGCCGCCGCTTATTAAAACCACTACTAAACCCGCGATAAATAATATTTTATTCATAGTGTTATTTTACACTGCCAATAGCGACGTTGTACAGCAAATCGTGATAATCTTGGAGTAATGGCCAGGCCAAAACTCATTTTCATCGCGGCTCTCATAATCTTAAACGGTGTTTTTTATTTTCCCAACCTCGGGGCTACGCCATTAGATGATTATGACGAAGCCACTTATGCCCAGGTGGTTAAAGAAACACTTACCAACGGCAACTTTCTGACTTTTACTTATTTTGGGAAGACTTGGGTTGATAAGCCGCCGCTCCATTTTTGGCTTATGACGGCGAGCGCGAAATTATTCGGCCTTAACGAATTTGCCCTGCGCTTGCCCGCCGCGCTGTTTGGCATTATCTCGTCATTGTTAGCTTTTTTAATAGTTCAAGAGATTGGCGACAAGAACAAGAATCTTTTGGCTTTTTTGGCCGGGGCGGGGACTACTCTATTTCCCATTTTTCTGGCTGCCGGGCGTGATGTTCGGCTGGAAGTTCCCATAGCCGCCGTCGCCTTGGGCGGTTTCTATTTCTTTATCAAGGGATTAAAAAATTCCAAGTTTCTTAGCGGCGTCGGCATTTGTATTGGACTGGGAATAATGTTCAAAAGCATTTTTGGATTACTGGCTCTTGTGCCGATTGCTATATGGAGTGTTTTGAGCCGTAACTGGTCTTGGTTAAAAAAGCGCCATTTTTGGATCGGTATCTTTCTTGGCGCGCTGATAAGTTTGCCCTGGCATATTTATGAAGCGGCGAAAATCGGAGCCGGCTTTCTCCAGACCTATTTGGGANACTGGTCTTGGTTAAAAAAGCGCCATTTTTGGATCGGTATCTTTCTTGGCGCGCTGATAAGTTTGCCCTGGCATATTTATGAAGCGGCGAAAATCGGAGCCGGCTTTCTCCAGACCTATTTGGGATTTCATGTGGCACAGAGGTTTACCGAAAACGTTTTTAATAATCAAATCGGCAATTGGCAATACCTCTCTATTTTTTTCAAGTACGGCCAGCCCTGGAGCTCGTTGTTTTTGTTTTCTTTGGCCCTGGCTTTGCTGGCTTTGGTAAATAAGAAATTTCGGGCGAAAGCGGGAGATTGGCTTTTGCCGCTGTCTGTCACGGCTTTTACCGTGGCCGTGATTTTTATCGGATTTATGGCCGTTCCGTCAAAGTTGATGACCTATTTAATTCCGATTTATCCCTGGGTGGTGCTGGCCGGCGTTTTTGCAATCCCGGTCATCCAAAAAACATTTTTGTTTGTTCCCAAGATGGCGGCCGCGGTCGCGGTTTTGATGCTGGCCGTAAGCGCCTATCTGTCCTTTAGCGAAGTATTTTTAAATCCGCAACTTTTTACCCTGGAGTTTTCCAAAGACGAGCGGGACATTGGCCTGTATCTCTCCGGAAGCGCCGGAGAAGAAAAAATATTTTCTCATGGCTGGCCGCATCAGCAAACGTTGCGTTATTACTCCGGCAAGGAAATTGATAATTTGGATGGCGTCGGCGAAGTCGCCGTGCCCCTGCCGTTTTGGCTGATCATTCCGAATCAGCTCGTTGAAAAATACCCGTTAGTCCAAAACTTCCCTCATCCGTACGAGGGGGAGTATTTGACGCTTGTACATTTTAGAAAGGGGTAAAATGCGGTGAGGGAGAGATTCGAACTCTCGATACGGATTTAAACCCGTATAACAGGTTAGCAACCTGCCGCCTTCAGCCTCTCGGCCACCTCACCAAATAAGGTAGACTTTGCCTTATCTTTTCAATATAATACCAGCGGTTTATGAAACAATCAATCGTGGAAAAAATCAAAACCGCGCCGCGATGCCCGGGAGTGTATATCTTTCGTTCTCCGCGAAATGTTTTGTATGTCGGCAAGGCCGTCAATTTGCGAAATAGATTGAAATCTTATCTGGCAATCACCGACATTAAAACCCAATCGCTTGACCAGGAAGCCGAGCGCTTGGACTACATTACTTTGCGTTCCGAAATTGAAGCGTTGATAGAAGAATCGCGGCTGATCAAAAAGTTAAAACCAAAATACAACGTTTTGTGGCGCGACGATAAGTCGTATCTTTATGTTGCTTTGACGCGCCTGCCTGCCGGTAGGCAAGGTCAAAGCTTCCCGAAAGTTTTTATTACCCATCAAAATTTGAAAATTGAACGCATTGGGCCGTTCACCGACGGCAAGGCTCTGCGCCTGGTCATGAAGATTTTGCGCAAGCACTATCCTTATTGCACCTGCCCCAAACCTCATTTGCGCGATTGTATAAATGCCCAAATCGGCAGGTGTCTTGGCATATGTTGCCAACGCGATGCAAATCTGCAAATGCACGCGGATGCCGTAAATACTTACAAAAGAAATATACGCGCGATCAAAACGATTCTTCGCGGCCAAAACAAGAAACTTTTGAAAACGCTTACGAATGATAAAGAGCGCGAGGCGCTGGAAACAATTTTTCGGCATAAAGAATTTTTACAAAACCATGACTCTTCGGAATTTCCGGAGGGATACCGCGCGGAGTGTTACGATATGTCCAATTTCGCGGGAAAGGAAGCCGTTGGCGCTATGACCGTGTTAGTAAAAAAAGATGGCGCGTGGATGCCCGACAAAAGTTCTTACCGCAAGTTTAAAATAAAATCCCTGCCTGCCGGCAGGCAGGAGCGCCGGGGATTAGACGATCCACGAGCAATCGCGGAAATATTATCTCGGCGATTGAACCACCCCGAATGGCCATACCCTGATTTAATCATCATTGACGGTGGTTTAACGCAATACCGTGCCGCGCTTAGAGTCGCAGCTCAATATCCGGCCGCCTCCAAAATCAAAATAATTTCATTTGCAAAGCCGGAGCAGAAAATTATCGGCGAAAACAACCCCTCCGAAGAATTAAGAAAGCTCGTTGAAGAGGCAATTTACCGGACTCACCATTTCGTAATCCGTTATCATCGCAATGTGCGCCGCCGGGAACTGTTTGATATAATTAAATAATGAAGAAAATAATTATTGGTTTGGTTTCCAACCTCGTCGCCATTTTGCTGGCAGAGTATCTTATCACCGGTTTTCAGGTGGTCAATGATTGGAAGGGGTTCGCTATTGTCGTGATTCTTTTTACTATTGCCAATTCTTTTATCCTGCCGATACTGCGCTTCGTCTTTAAGCCGTTGATATGGCTGACCGCCGGCTTGTTGGCTCTCGCCTTCAATGGCCTTCTTATATATATCGTTGACATTTTATCGGCGGGCATTACAATAAGTGGACCAATACCGCTGATATTAGCAACTATTGTCATAGGAATGGTGAACGCCACTTTTGCCTATGGCGCCAAGGCATTTAAAGCATAGATGAACAACATTATAACCATCGGACAGATAGCGACCTCGGTTATTTTAATAGTCCTCATTTTGATTCAGGAGCGATCCGCCGGCGCGGGCGGGCTTTTTGGCGGAGGGGGCGGGGACAGCGGCTTTTACCAGACGCGGCGCGGTTTTGAAAAATTGCTTTTCGTGGCAACAATTGTTTTATCAATTATTTTTGCCGGTTTAGCCCTTTTGAACCTTGTTGTATAAACTTTTTCAAATTCTAAAAACCTTATCAATAAGGGAGCGCTATATCGCCGCCGCCGCCGGCGGCGTGTTCATTTTATCGGCTATTTTACTGGGCATCTCATTTTTCTATCAGAAAACGGTTGCAAGCCCCGTTGAGGGGGGGAGTTACGTTGAGGGGATTATCGGCCAGCCGGTTTCCATTAATCCGATTATTGCCGGCGATAACGATACCGACCGGGATTTGATTGCCCTGCTTTTTGCCAGTCTTTTTGATTTGGCGGAAAAATATGAAACGGACCCGCAGCAAAAAGTTTGGACCGTCACGCTTAAGCCCGATCTCAAGTGGAGCGACGGCGAGCCCCTTACTTCTGACGACATTATTTTTACTATTAGCGTCGTTCAGGATCCCGACGTCCGGTCGCCGTTTTTTGCCACTTGGCAGGGGGTGCTCGCCGAACGGCTAAGCGAGCGCGAAGTGCGTCTCACACTTAAAAACCCCTACGCTTTCTTTTTGGATAACATAAAAAATTTTCGCATTGCTCCCAGCCATATTTTTGACGACATTCCGCCGCAAAACTTCAGACTGTCGGAATACAATTTCCGTCCGGTCGGCAGCGGCCCCTACAAAGTTGTCAATTTTGAAAAACGCAGCGACGGATTTATTGAGAAGTATATTTTAACGAGCAACAAATATTATGCTTTGCAAAAACCGTTTATTAACAATTTCCCAGTTAAATTATTTGCCAACAAAACCGACGCCATCAATGCCTTTAATGCCAGGGAGATAGATGGAATCGGCGGTCTGGACCAGCCCGATTTGGAAAATCTTAAAATCAAACAGCAAGTCTTTAAGATTGACCGCCCTCGCTATTACGCGATTTTCTTCAATCAAAGCACAAGTGTGCCGCTAAAGGAAAAAGAAGTCAGAACGGCGCTGTCGCAATCCGTAGACAAGGGAAAAATAGTTGACACCGTATTGAAGGGGTTGGGCGTTGCCGTTAATGGCCCCGTTCCGCCGACAATGTCGGGGTATGACCCGTCGATTTATGGAGACAACGAGTTTTCTCTTGATAAAGCTTCAACAACTCTGGCAAAAGCCGGTTGGGTGATAGGTGACGACGGAATCCGAACCAAGAATACGCCGCGCGGCAAAATCAAACTTAGTTTGGATATTATCGTCCCCGAAGTTCCTTTTTTGGTGGACACCGTCAACGTTATCAAAGATGATTGGCTGAAAATCGGCGTCGCTCTTAATCCGATCGTCCTCAAACCGTCGGAGGTGATTAATAGCGCCATTAAGCCGCGCAACTATCAGATGATTATTTTTGGCAATACGCTCAACAACAATCCGGACATTTTTTCGTTTTGGCATTCGTCTCAACGATTTGACCCGGGGCTGAACCTGGCGCTTTTCAACGACAAAACATCCGATGGCCTGCTGGAATCGCTTCGGCAAACTTTGGACGAAACGGCGCGTTTGCAAGACCTTTCCAAATTGCAAAAAATTATCAATGACCAAAAATCGGCTATCTTCCTTTACTCGCCGCAGTATCTTTACGTAACGTCAAAAAATCTAAATGGATTTGTCGCGAAAATGATTGCCGTGCCCGCCAATCGCTTTGAAGCCGTCAACGGCTGGTATTTGAAAACTGCCCGCATTTTCAAGTAAAATAAAGTTGATGGCCAAGGTTGCTATTCTTGGTTTCGGCCGCGAGGGGCAGTCTTTGTTTAAATTTCTGAACAATCCGGACGTTGTAGTTTTAGACAAAAAAACCGACCGAAATTACCTGGCTAACCTTTCTTCTTTTGACGTTGTATACCGTTCTCCGGGCGTTCCTTACAATTTGTCCGAGATTCAGACGGCGATTAAAAACGGCGTTAAATTTTCCAGCGCCACAAAGTTATTTTTTGAGCGGGCTCTACCCGTACTTCGGCGCGGTTCCGGGAAAATCATCGGAGTTACCGGCACAAAAGGGAAAGGGACAACCTCCACTCTTATCGCCCAAATTTTAAAAAACTCACACCAAAAAGTTTTATTGGCGGGGAATATCGGCATTTCGCCATTGGAAATCCTCCCCAAGCTGGATAAAAACTCTCTGGTAGTTTTGGAGCTTTCAAGTTTTCAACTGCAAGACTTGGAAAATTCGCCGCAGGTGGCCGTTATAACGGAAATTTTCCCGGACCATCTGGATGTTCATAAAAACGTCAAAGAATATCTGGACGCCAAAGCGAACATCTGCCGTTACCAGAAAAAATCAGACCCCGTTTTTTATTTCGCGGGCAACCGACCGGCGGCGAAAATCGTGGCACAGGGCTCCGGCAAGATGATTGCCGTTTCGGCGCCGGACAATCTTACTAAAAACCACTTGTTAGCGGCGGCGGTTGCGCGCCACCTCAGTTGTTCGGAAAAAATAATCCAAAGCACGCTCAAGAATTTTAACGGGTTGAAGCATCGCCTTGAACGGCTGGGAGCTGTTAAGGGAATCGAGTTTTATAACGATTCGGCGAGCACCAATCCCCAAACGACCGCCAAGGCCGTTTCCAGTTTTGAAAAATCACTGGTGTTGATTGCCGGCGGCAAAGATAAAAATCTGGATTACGCGCCGCTGGCCAAGGCCATTAAAGCGTCCCGTTCCGTGCTGCAAGTGTTATTGTTCGGCGAAAATAAAAATAAGATATTTGAAGCGATTGCCGGCGCCGGCGTGCCAGTAAGATTATGCCGCGACTTGGAGGCGGCGGTAGCCGAGGCTGTTCAAAAACGACCGGAGATAGTGCTGTTCTCGCCGGGAGCGGCCAGTTTTGATATGTTCAAGGATTATGCGGATCGCGGCGAGAGATTTAAAAATATTGTAAGAAGCCTTAGTATATAGTAAGATATCGTAAGCTAATGCGGTGGTAGCTTAGCTGGCTAAAGCGCCGCCCTGTCACGGCGGAGACCGCGGGTTCGAGTCCCGTCCACCGCGCAAAAAATAGAACCGGATAAATGTACCAATGGGCAAAATTCGCGTTGGCGTACTGATGGGCGGGCCGTCCGCAGAGCATGAAGTATCCCTTAAAAGCGGGGAGATGATTTTGCGATTTTTGAATCCGGAAAAATACGCGGCGGAAGGGATTGTGATTGATAAAAAGGGAAAATGGCCGATGCCGCTGGCCGCGTTTAAAAAAAGATTTGACCTGGCTTTCATTGCTATGCACGGCGAGTACGGCGAAGACGGCACGCTCCAGAAGATTTTAGACAAACATAAAATTCCTTATATTGGTTCGGGCGCGCAAGCAAGCGAAATCGGGATGGACAAGGCTGTATCCTCAAAGCTTTTTAAAAAAGCCGGATTACAGGTGCCTGATTTCAAAGTTGTCAGTGTTGGGAAGAGGATTAAAAAATACCGATTGAGTTTCAAATTTCCGGTAGTGGTAAAGCCGAGCGACAGAGGGTCCAGCGTTGGCGTGAGTATCGTGAATAATTCGTCAGGACTTCAACGGGCGCTAAAGAACGCTGGTGTGTATTCCAAAAACGTGATGATTCAAAAATATATTGAGGGTAGGGAACTTACCTGTGGCGTCCTTGAAAGAGGAGGCAGGCTAAAAGCGCTTCCGCCGACTGAAATTATTCCGTCCGGCAGCACATTTTTTGATTACAACGCGAAATACTCCGCCGGCGCTTCGCGGGAAATTACCCCGCCGAATCTTCCGGCCGAAGGTATCAGAAAAATCCAAAACATAGCGCTCAAGGCGCATGAAGCAATCGGCGCGAGGGGGTTTTCGCGGACGGACATGATCATAGCGGAAAATCCGAAATCCGAAATCCGAAATCCGAAAGTATATGTACTGGAAATTAACACCCTGCCGGGTATGACTGAAACGAGTTTGTTACCGCAGGAAGCCAAGGCCGACGGCATCAGCTTCCCAGAGTTGCTGGACGCAATAATTGAATCCGCCTTGCGGTGATTTATTGTTGTGCCCTCATGAGGAATCGAACCTCAATTGCAAGATCCGCAATCTTGCGTCCTATCCATTGAACGATGAGGGCGTTTTAAAATTTAAAAAATCTTGAAAGGTGCTCTACCAGCGAAGCTTCGTATTCAATTTCCGGCAGGTGCTTGTTGACGAAAATTTTCGTTTCTTCAACCTTGCTGTTCGGTATCAAGGCCTTGAAATAAGTCCCAAACCGGTGCTTTTTCTTCAGAATCAGCTCCGAAAATCCGTCATCGTGAGCATCCAGGCGGTTAATGGCAAAGCCAAATAGAGTCTCGTAACTATACAGATTTTTTCCGGCAATCTCAAGACCCGCGTCGGTCAGGCGGAATTCTATGGAATGCGGAGCCTGGGCGCCGAAACGCAAAAACAAAATTCCCGCCATAGCCACAAAAATCGCGAAAAGGAAATTTCCCTGCCAAATCGCCAATGCCAAGAATAAAGCCATAAAGAAACCGCTCGCCAAATACCAGCGCGCGTCCTTTTGGTGGTGCTCAAACTCCGGCGCCGACCAGCTTATTTCCTTTTCCGGCATTTTTTAATTCTAACACACTAGCGCTTCGGAGGGATTTATTTTTTATTACGCAGTCTCTTTATTCTTTCTTCAACTGGCGGGTGAGTGGAAAACAATTGCACTAAAAGCGACGGCTTGAATGGGTTCACTATAAATAAGTGGGCGGTGGCTTCGTGTTTCGGTTCGCCGATGAGCGGGTGCGTTTTGGCGGCGAAACTGATTTTTTCCAGCGCGGACGCGAGCCCCTCCGGATCACCGGTGGTTTTTGCTCCGGTCGCATCGGCTGAGAATCAGAAGCGCTAAGGTACCCAGGCTGTTGCCGCGATTGCGATTGTCTTGTCCGCCGACGGAACGTCCGCTGAATAACATACCGTAATAAGCCATTTGCGCGAGAAAAGAAATCGTCCCTGCCAGTGTCGCGGCAATGGAAGATATCAAAATGTCCTTGTTTTGGATATGGCCGAGTTCGTGCGCCAGCACGCCTTCCAATTCTTTGTCGTTAAGCAGGGAAAGAATAGACGGCGTGACAGCCACTACCGCGTGGTTTTTATTTCGGCCGGTGGCAAAAGCATTGGGGGCCGGCATATTGACGATATAAATTTTCGGTTTCGGAAGGTTGGTCTTTTCGGCGATTCGCTCCACGATTTGATGGACGCGCAAATTTTGTTCCGGCGCCAACGGGCGGGCGCGATAAATTGCCAGTACTAATTTGTCGGAAAACCAATAGCTCCCTACGTTCATCACCGCGGAAATGACTAAGGCGGTTACGACGCCCTGCTGGCCTCCCAGGTAATAGCCTGCCGCCAGAATGAGCCCCGTCAGCGCCGCTAAAAATATAAACGACTTGAATTGCATAAGAATAGATGGTATTATATCACCAGTTTCTTTAACAGGCAATGCGTTGGGAGAAGGATAATGATCTACCAGGCAGTCGGCGACAGAATTGCCGTGGATTTTTCCACTTGGCCGGGAATTGATGCCGAGCGGGCCTGTTCCACCTTACAAAAACAGGGTTTTCACCGTGAGATTTTTGATCCGGAGTGGTACGCGCAAGGCTTAATCGGAAGGCGGAACGTGTTCTACGCTTGCGGCCTGCATTCCAAAAATGCGCCCAAGGCAGTAGATTGTTCCAGTTTGATGAAGTACCTTTTTGGATTGTGCGGAATTTGGATTCCGCGACGCGCCGTTCAGCAAAAGGCCTTTGGCATAAAACTCGATCGTCCCGAACCCTGGTCTTTGGTTTTTAAAACCGGCGCGTGCAATCTTTACGAAGACAGCCCCAAATACGGCGTCGGGCACGTCGGTTTGGTTACCGATCACGGCACCGTGATCCACGCCGTGGACCGACCCACTCCGGTCGTTGAGGTCCCGCTGCGGGAGTTCATAGCGAGAAGGGGAGAATATCGGGGCGCGGCTAGAATCATCCACCACCCCGAAGCTACCTATACTTTTAGCTTCCCACCGGAATTGGAAATAGAGACCTCGGACGACGTCCGTTGGCGGATTTTGAAAGACTTGACCCCCACACCATAACGAGGATTGGCGCTTGCGCGCCATTGCAAAATGATCCCCGTTTGGTGTGGGGGCTTGACAAATTCACCCAAGATGTGATACACTACCGATAATGCTCTTTTAACAACGTTTCTAGGAGGTTCAAATGTACTGGATTCTGACCCTGCTGGCGATCGTCTGTTCCGTTCTGGTCGTGAAGGCCGTCAAGCGGCGCAGGCTGACGAGCTACCTGGTCGGGGTGGAAGACCGGCTCCGGATGGCGGCGGCCGTCGTAGAAATCGGAGAAGACGAGACCCAGCCCCTGCCGGCGGTATCCTCCGAGTCGTTCGCTCCCGACGTGGAGGTCTTGAAGCTGGACCGTCTTGGCAATGTCATTGCCGGGACGGTCGTGCATCGTGCGGAGTTCGTCCGCATGGACGGGTCCGACAGGGCGGTGCTTCGGAAATCCAACGGCGCTCTGGTGCGTCGTTCCGCCCGCCGGCTCCAGTTCATCGTCTAGCCCAACAACCCTCACCCCTCCTCTCCCCGCCCCGCGTCGAGATACACAAATCTTGGCGCGGGGCTTTTTTATATGTATTAGACAAGCCCGCCATAAAATAGTATTAATAGTAGTGAATGGTGCCTATAGTTTAATGGTAAAACTTCGCTCTGTGGCAGCGATGTTGAGGGTTCGATTCCCTCTAGGCACCCATTAGCACAAAAACCGCAGATTTTTTATTTTGGGTCTGGTATAATTTGTTAATGCACGGCAGCGATACCGATAAACAAGTTTTCTTTTACGAGCACGAATTTTACGTGTTCTCCAATTTTTCTTCTTTCGCGATTGAGTGGAAAGGTGTGTTATGGCCGACTTCGGAACATGCTTATCATTCCGAAAAATTTGATAACGAGGATTTAAAAAATCAAATAAGAAACGCGCGCTCTGCTCACGAGGCTCTAAAGCTGGCGCAAGCGAACATCGGCAAATATAGGAAAAACTGGGACAGTATTAAGTTGGATATAATGAAGCAAATCTTGCGCGCCAAGGTGGACCAGCACCCATATGTTAAAAAGAAACTTTTAGAAACAGGCGATAAGGAACTAGTGGAAGATTCATGGCGAGACGCGTATTGGGGGTGGGGTCCGAACAAAGACGGCGAAAATCATCTCGGCAAACTTTGGATGGAGGTTAGGGCGGAATTGAAATAAAGATGGACAACGGCCAGCTTGTAAAATCAATTTCCGAAATATCCAAAAAGGAGGTTCCGCTTTTGTATTACTATCCAAAAGAAGTGGAGAGGGCCATCAGCGATGGCAGGCTGATTACCGTATGTGAGAATGGAAAAAACATCGGCTTCGGTTTCTGGCATTCTTATGGCAACTGGATAGAATTATCAACTATGTATATTGCTCCGGAGTTTAGGGGCAAGGGTTATTTGCATAAACTAATTGACGCAATCCGTCTTAAACTGCAAGACAAAATCCCCAACCTCCTTCTTTTTACCCAAGCCCCTCAAGTGGTGCGGGTTATAGAAAACTTCGGTTTCGGGCCGGCGTCTCTTTCAAGTCTGCCATTTTCGGTACTGGCAAAACTTATTCTGCACCGGCTGAATCTGCGGCGCTGGCTGTCCTACGCCAAGCATATGAAAAACATACCCCGAGTCTTCAAGACCCGCCTTTATGTAAGAAGGGCTTCTTGACAAACCGGAAAATCCAGTTAAAATAGCTATCAATAATCAATGAAGTTTCAACCGCTTTCAAACCACGTTTTTATTGAAGCCATAAAGGAAGACAAAGCCACTAAGTCGGGCATTGTTTTGCCGGATACGGCCGAGAAAGAAAAGCCGGTATTGGGCCTGGTTGTTGCCGTCGGTCCGGGCAAGGCAAGTGAAAAAGGCGATGCTGTGCCGATGTCGGTGAAAGTCGGCGACAAAGTTTTATTTAAAAAATACGGGCCGGACGAAATTGAAGTGGACGGCAAAAAATATCTGGTCGGCGAGGAAAGTGACATACTAGCAATCATAGAATGAATAATTTACTAATCACTAATGAAATACTAATTAAGCTAATGGCGAATTCGCGAATTAGACATTAGTAGATTAGAGTTTATTTGTAATTAGTAAGTACATCTATGGCTAAACAACTTTTATTCAACGAAAAAGCGCGCGAGGCTCTGAAAAAGGGAGTAGACAAGCTTGCCAGGGCGGTCAGCGCCACTTTAGGTCCGCGGGGCAAAGCGGTTGTTATGGAAAAAGGTTACGGCGCGCCGCAGGTGACTTTTGACGGCGTAACCGTTGCCAAAGAAATTGAGCTGGAAGACAAATTTGAAAATCTGGGCGCCGAACTCATCAAACAAGCCGCCGATAAAACCAATGACGCCGTGGGTGACGGCACTACCACATCAATAGTGCTCGCGCACGCGCTTATTGAAGAAGGCGAAAAAGCGCTTAAAACCAAAGGCGTAAATGTTATCCAGCTTGCCGAGGATCTCAAAACCGGCGCCGAGCAAATTATCAAAAAGCTGGAAACTCAAAAAGAGCTGATTAACGACCAGAAAAAACTGGAAGAAGTGGCCTCGCTTTCCGCCAAGGACAAAACTATCGGCAAACTAATTGCCGAAGTGATTAGCAAGGTTGGCAAGGAAGGCGTGGTGACAATTGAGGATTCCAACACCATCAGCAATTCATACGGCGTGGTAGAGGGTCTGCAGTTTGATAGAGGTTATATTTCTCCGTATATGATGACCAATTCTGAACGCATGGAGGCGGTCCTGGAAGACCCTTACATCTTAGTTACCGACAAAAAGATTTCCGCGCTCAACGAAATCCTTCCGCTTTTGGAAAAAGTCGTGCAGAGCGGCAAGAAAGAAATGGTGGTCATTGCTGATGAGGTTGAGGGCGAGGCGCTTACCACTTTGGTGGTCAACAAGCTTCGCGGCGTTTTCAGCGTGCTGGCGATTAAAGCTCCGGGTTTCGGAGATCGGAGAAAAGAGATGTTGCAGGATATTGCCGTTGTTACCGGCGCGCAGTTTGTTTCCGAGGAGTTGGGTAAAAAATTGGAGACTGTTGATTTGCACGACCTCGGTTCGGCGCATCGCGTCGTTTCCAACAAGGACATGACCACGATTGTGGGTGGCAAAGGCGATAAGGAAGAAATCCAAAAACGGGTGGCGCAGATTAAGGCGCAGTTGCAGAAAGCGGAGTCCGGTTTTGACAAGGAAAAATTGCAGGAGCGGCTCGGCAAACTTGCCGGCGGCATTGCCGTCATTAAAGTTGGCGCGCCGACCGAATCGGCCCAAAAAGAATTGAAGCAGAGAGTGGAAGATGCCGTCGCGGCCACTAAGGCGGCAATGGAAGAAGGTATCGTGCCCGGCGGCGGTATGGCGATTTTCTACGCGGGCGCCGAGATGAAAGGACAGCCCGGAGTGGCCAACGAAATTTTGGTCGCGGCCACCGAGGCTCCAATCAGAGTGATTGTTGAAAACAGCGGCCAGTCGCCGGATGCCGTACTGGCTCGCTTGCCCCGCAAAGCCGGTTGGCAGGGTTTTGACGCCAACAAGCAATCTATTCAAGACCTCAAGCAGTCGGGGATTTTAGACCCGCTCAAAGTTGTCAAAACTGCCTTTTTGAATGCCGTATCCGTCGCGGCAAATTATTTGACGATTGGCGCGGCCATAACCGAAATTCCTAAGAAAGAAAATCCTCCGGCGGGCGGGATGCCCCCGATGGGAGAGTACTAAACGCCTCGGTAGACACCGGGGTGTTTTTTTACTATTATCAGTCTGGTTCGTTGGCAAGTGAAAACAGAGAGGAGACTGGATGAAATGCTCTCTTGCGCCGCATGAGCAGGAATTTGTGAACGCTTATCTCGCTTCAAAGGGTTTGCCTATCGGCATTAACGTTACTTTTGGCGATCTGGCTTTGCCCGAAAGGTATTCGGACATTCGCTCTCGCGCGGAAGTTCAGGATTTTTCCGTCAATCTGACGCCCGAACTGCGCTTGGAAACGCCGGTCATCAGCGCGAATATGGAATCGGTTACCGGAGTCCGTTTGGCGGTGGCGTTGGAGCGCGAAGGCGGTCTGGCTATTATTCCGCAAATGCTTTCGCTGGACGAACGGCTGGAGATGCTGGAAAGAATCGGGCGCGCCGAATCCGCGCTGATTGATAACCCGCTGACTATTCCGCCGCACAAAACTTTGCGTGAAGCAAAATGCTTGATGAATAAATTCGGCATTTACAGCTTGGTGGTGATTGATAAAAAAAAGAGTCCGATTGGAATTTTGAGCACTCGCGATTGGAAGTATGAAACCGACGACGAAAAGATGGTCGGCCAGCTGATGGGCGGCCGGCGTGTCCTGTACGTCGCTCCCCGAGACATTTCTTTCGTGGAAGCCGCGAAAATTTTGCGCCGCCAGCGGATTGAAAAACTTCCGCTCGTTGACAGAAAAGAGCGATTGATTGGACTTCTTACCGCCCACGGCCTTTTTTACAAACACCACTACCCGCGCGCCACGCGCGACGAAAAGGGGAGGTTTTGGAAGGTCGGCAGTATCGGTGTCGGCCGTGAATTTACCAAGCGACATCTTTTTGAAGTGGAGGAGCAGGTCAAAAAGGGAATCCGTTTGCTTCTCATTGATACCGCCCGCGCTTTTTCGGTGAACACCCAAGAAGCGGTGAGACGGGTCAAGGAGCGCTTCCCGAAATTGCCGCTGATGGTTGGAAACGTTTCCACTCCCGAAGGCGCCAAGTTTTTGTTTGAATGCGGCGCGGACATCGTCAAAGTCGGACAGGGCCCCGGAGAGGCCTGCCGCACTCGCGAAGTCGGCGTGGGCATTCCTCAAATCAGCGCTATTGCCAAGTGCGCGGCCATTGCTCGCCTTTACAAGAAAGCCGTTGTTGGCGACGGAGGGCTGAAAAATTCCGGCGATATCGTTAAGGCTTTGATTGCCGGAGCCGACGCGGTGATGCTCGGCGCGATGCTGGTGAGCACCGAAGAATCGGCGGCTCAGGCGTTTCTGAACCAGAACGGCATCAAGGTTAAGATTTACGAGGGTTCAGCCTCTTTCGCCGCTCAACAGCGCCGGTTGAATAGAAGCAGCTTGGACCGCATGCGTCGTCCCGAGGGCGTGGCGCGCGAAGTGCCCGTGACCGGTACCGTGAAAGAAAGAACGGAAGACATTTTGGACGGCCTTCGCTCCGCGATGAGTTATTTCGGCGTACGAAGTATTAGAGAGCTTTGCGAAAACGCTCGCTTTGAACTTCAAACTCAAGCCGGCCTGATTGAAGGCACGAAAAAGAAATAACCCCCTGATGGACATCAAGGGGTTATTATTTTATTATCCACGACGGCACTTTTTATTTTCTCTATTCCAATGTTCTCAAGAATTTGAGAATAGACTCTCCGCGAGGAGTTAGCTTGTGGCGAATGCTGTTGCCGTCCGATCTTTTTATTACCAGCCCAGCGATTGCAAGACGGCGAATATGTTCCGCAGCCGTTTTTAGATTTATTTTCAATTTTTTAGATATACCGGATACGGAAAGTTCAGGGTGGTCGCTCAATAAAACAAGAATCTCTATTCTACGATGATTCGAGAAGCCCCTGACTATTCGCTCAAGGTGATGAAAGCTTTTATTGTTTAACATACAAAGCAGCATACCACACTTCAAGGTGTCTATTCCAATGTTCTCAAGAACATTGGAATAGACTGAACGGTAGGAGCCAACCCCGCTTGAACAAGGCGGGGTTTTTCATTATTCTATGAAAAGACTTTGCTTCCTCGCCCCTGCCACGCAGGGGCCTGGGCAAGTCCAACTGAATAACTGGAGGGGTCGCATTGAGCCTCATCGGCTCATCCGCCGAAGAGGCGGAAGTGGCCGAGACGGAGTAGTTTATGTATTATTTCTACGTCCTACAATTCCGAAAAAATAGAAAGTTATACAAAGGACTTACGAATGATTTAGACAGGCGTATGAGCGAGCACAGGCGCGGCGATTCTGATTTTACTTCCCGAAACGGGGAATTTGACTTAATATTTTACGAGGCCTATCTTAACAAAAAAGATGCCGAAGTTGCGGAAAAATATTTCAAATCTGGTCATGGCAGAGAAGTGTTGGCAGGGAAATTGAAAAATTATCTTGGCGCGCCTCATCGGCGCACTGGAGGGGTCGCATAGTGGCCTAGTGCACCGCCTTGGAAAGGCGGCATACCGCAAGGTATCGTGGGTTCGAATCCCACCCCCTCCGCAAAAATCAGAATCACCCCTTGCGGGTGTTTTTGGTTTTTCTTGGTGGGATTCGAACCGAAGCCGCACCCCGTATCAGGAAGGCAGGCCGCTATCATATATGATAGCGGCCGTCGGAAACCGAACCTGCCTGCCGGCAGGCAGGCGTTTTTCGGGGAAATTTCAAGCCGTTTTGCCTGCCCGCCTCTGGCGGGAATTCAGTAAGGCCAAAACGGGCTTTTTAAATTTTTATTGATTAAATTCATTTTATTTGGTAAAGTTATAGTAGTAAAACTTATTCTCTATCTATACTAGTATAATTATACTATGAAGTCAAAAGAATTACCAACAATAGCAAGAAATATTAAGAAATACAGACAGAAACAGGGCATTTCGCAAGACAAGCTCTCAAAACTGGCTGATATTGCCTACAATGTGATTATCAAAATTGAATCCGGTGCAACGCCGAATCCAACAATTGAAACGATGGCAAAAATTGCGAAGGGGTTAAGTGTTTCAATTGATGATTTAATGAAATAAATATGATTAAAAGTTTCAAAATTGGACAAAATTCATTAGAAGTTTCTCAAATAATAGTTAAGAATTGCCCAGAAATTATTCAATTAAAATTAATATCTCATAAAGTTGAAAAAAATTGGCGACAGGTCAATAGCACATTTTCATCAAAAACCAAGAATATTTTGAGAGGATTTAATCACGACAAACCAATTAAGGAAATTGTTTATGATCGAGATAGGTTTCTTGGTTTAAATTTGGCGGGGCTAGAAAAACTTGCCGAAAATGAAGCGTGGTCTTTAACATCAAAAGTTTTATGTGCCGGAAATGTATATAAACATATTCCCATGATGAATTTTCATCCAAATAATATTGACTTAAGGGTTATTAAAAAAACCTTGGAATATATTTGCGGTAAAAAGAGCGGCTGCTTATTAGATAGCGGTAGATTTTTTCATTACTATGGAAATTTTTTACTTACAAATGACAAATGGATTAAATTTATGGCGGAGTTTTTAATGCCGTGCGTAGTGGTAAGTCCAAGATATATCGGGCACCGACTTCACGATGGATATTGTACACTTCGACTCACGACCGAAAAATTGTATAAACCAAAATTGCCAGAAGTAATAGAAGTTTTATAAAGAATTTGCCGCCAAACCTGCCTGCCGGCAGGCAGGGGCGTGGGGGGAATTCCGCCGTTTGAAGTTAAGTAGAAGAAGGCTTATGTTGAGTGGATGCTTATTGATGATGTAACTATCAAGGTGCGCGCTGGGAATGGCGGCAGGGGTGCCGTGGCTTTTAATAAAGATTTAATGAGTTTGGGGCCGGCTGGCGCGGACGGCGGCAATGGCGGCAGTATTTATTTCGAGGGCATTTCGGACTTGAGCGGATTGTTGCAGTTTCGGTATAAAAAAGAAATTAGCGCCAAAAATGGAATGGACGGCCGGAGCCAATTTCGCGACGGGCAGGACGGCGAAGATTTAATTTTAAAAATTCCGGTTGGCACGGTTATTCATAAAGTTGATTCGGAAGAAGCGCAGGAAATCGTAAAAGTCGGCGAAAGGGTCATTATTGCCAAGGGCGGCCACGGCGGCAAGGGTAATTTTAAGTTTCGGGCGCCGCATCGCACCAGCCCAACAATGTTTCAGTACGGCACGCCCGGAGAAGTTTTCACTATCCGGCTGGAACTTAAACTAATCGCGGACGTCGGAATCATCGGGCTGCCCAACGCCGGAAAATCCAGTCTGTTAAATGAACTCACTAAAGCCAAAAGCAAAGTGGCAAACTACCCCTTCACAACTTTGGAGCCCAACTTGGGCGCTTATTACAAATTGATTTTGGCGGACATCCCCGGACTGATTGAGGGGGCGTCGGCCGGCAAAGGATTGGGAATAAAATTCCTGCAGCACATTGAGCGGACAAAAACCCTTTTCCATTTGATTTCCGCGGAATCGGAAAATCCAGCAAGGGATTATAAAATAATTAAAAACGAGTTGGCGCATTACAATAAAAAATTGGCGGAAAAACCCGAATACCTGTTTTTGAGCAAAAGCGATTTGTCACAGCCGCAAGAAATAAAACGGAAAATCGCGGTCCTCAAGAAAATCAACCCCAATACCATTGCCATCTCCACGCGCGATAAAGATAGCGTGGAAAAAGTAAAAAAGATTCTAAATAAAATAGAATCGGAAAAAGCTGCATTTTGTAGATAGTCCTCAATTTCTGTATACTTAGGGAGATATGAAAAATAAAAAAATATCCGCCCTACTTTCGTTGCTGTTTCCTGGCCTCGGGCATTTTTATATCGGAAAATATGTTGACGGCGTGGTTTTTGTTCTGGGCGCCGGCTTGTTGTGGTACGCGATTTGGTACCGAAGCACCTTGCTTTTATATTTAAACAACCCACGTTCTTTTCTTGTTTGGGGAGGCCTAGTCTTTGTTTATTTGTTCTCAATCGTAGATTCCTATAGAAAAACGAAATAAATTTATGGAAAAAGGACTGCCCGCAAAAATACTTCTTATTCCGGGAATTTTGATTGTTTTAATTTTAGTCGTCTATGTCGGTTTTGGACGCGGACTTATTCCAAGTGAGGCCGAATACCAAAAGGGTCAGGCTCGTCTTGCCGTTGCGATGAAAACCAAGCTTCCCGAGACACCGCTTCTTGAAGTTAAATATCCGATTCAGGGCTACAGAATTCCGGGAGTAGGAGGGTTTTGCTGGATAGAATCCTCTTCCGGATTAATAAAGTATCTAGAGCCAGACATTGATTTTGACACGTTTATTTTTTACGGAAGGCCCACTTTGATTGTGGCGGGGAGAGATAATAATGAAAGATGGGGGCCGGGGTTAAGCCAAGCGCACGCCTTTGTTGAGCTTGGCTATACCGCATTTAGAGGCTCAACCAATCCTACCCATCTTCCGCAAAGCGTCTTTCCGGACATTGACCCGCTCAATCTGATTTACTTCAAAACCGCCCAGCAAGAACTAGATTTCATAAAAAAACTTGTTTCCGCGAAAATAATACCAACTATTGGTTACGATGGAGATTTTTCAACGGTTGTGGGTTACAACAAAGATGGGCTTTGGATTGTGAGAAGCGATCCGTCCCAAACCGACAAGGAGGGAAGAAATTTTATGACTTACCCCGTTCCTTTTGAACCGACTTTCATAACCTACAGAGAGCTTTTTAATAATTGGGGAATGGACTACCAGTTTTTCTGGTACGAGAAAACGGGTTTCCGAAAACCAGTGAGCGAGATTTACGCGGAAAATAAAAAGAACGCACAGGAGGCCGTGAGCAATTTGAAAGCAGTGCTTGATTTTCTCCAAAGCGGAGGACGCTTAGTGGACTTTACATACGAAATAGACATTCCTTCCTCCATATCCCTTTACAGATATTTTACCAAAAGAGGGAACACCGACATTGCCAATATTTACCTTAAAATTGCTGAAATTTATGACTTTCAGAGAGAATCCTTAGGGCCGGATTCCCGAAGAAGCCAATCAGAAGCCAGAAAATTCTACATTGAAACTCTTACAAAAGTACAGCCGTTGCTGGAGGAAGCGGCCACGAAGTGGCCCTAAAGACACCGTTCAAACTTTGACACCCCAAAGACTCGTGCTAGACTTTAAGTTATATGAAAAAAATAATATTTAAAATTGCGGGCGTGACAGCGATCTTCGGTTTGCTGTTCTTGGTGGCGCAGATAAGTATTTCTGCGGCACAAACTAAAAATGGCGATGGTCGCAAAATTGTTGTCTTTAAGAATGGACTAAGCGACAGCCAGAAAGACAAAATTATTGAACGTGTGGGTGGCGTAAAATTTAAAAACCTTGATCAGATTGGCGCGAAGGCGGTGCGTTTTTCTTCGCGCGCGGCAATAGAGATGCTAAAGACCGATCCAAATGTGGCGCGGGTTGATGATGACGTCATTGTGGAAGCGCTCGGTAAGATTTCCGCTCAACCGTCTCAGGTTTTGCCTTGGGGCGTTGATCGGATTGACGCAGAGTTAGTGTGGCCGAGTGGAAACGTTGCCGATCCGGTGAAAGTTGGAATTATTGATACGGGTATCTCCAGCAGTCACCCCGATCTTGCGGCGAACGTGAAGGGCGGCGTGAACACGATAAATCCACGCAGGAGTTGGAATGATGACAACGGACATGGCTCGCATGTCGCCGGTATTGTTGCGGCGTTGAACAACTCTATAGGTGTTATTGGCGTGGGGCCGGCTACGAATCTTTACGCGATAAAAGTTCTGGGCGCGAGTGGTTCGGGTTATGTTTCTGACGTCATTGAGGGCATTCAATGGGCTGTGAATAATCAAATTCAGGTTATAAATATGAGTCTCGGGTCCAGTTCCGATGTCCAATCACTCCACGACGCTGTTGTCGTGGCTAAAAACGCCGGTGTGGTGATAGTAGCTGCCACGGGTAATTCTGGCGCGAGTGTCATCTTCCCGGCGGCCTATCCGGAAGTAATTGCCGTTTCGGCAACTGACCAAAATAACGCCATCGCCAGTTGGTCAAGCCGCGGTCCAGAAGTTGATTTGGCCGCACCTGGTGTGTCCATTTACTCCACATACAAAGGCACCGGCTATGCAACAATATCTGGGACGTCTATGGCCGCCCCGCATGTTGCTGGTTCGGTTGCGCTCGTTTTGGGCACGCCAGTAGGCGAGTACGACGCCAACCTTAGTGGTATGTGGGATTCAGACGAAGTGCAGAAGAAACTGCAGGACCGATCCGTTGATTTAGGGGTTACAGGACCCGATGATTTATATGGCTGGGGATTGGTAAATGCTTATAGCGCTACACAGCCGTAGACGCTGACGTTATAAAGTTGTAGACTTTTCATAGAACCTTGAACTCATTCCTCTAATGAGGATGGAGGTGTTTGTTGCGTTGGTACGCGCTACGGCATCCGTGGCTTGCGTTAAAGCGTTGGTTGTGCGACGAGCCCAGGGGTCTTGCCCAACACGTCCATCTTATTTTATCAGCTACCGCGGGTATCATGATCTGGTCGTTGGCCCTGATGTGTTTTACTATTCTGGCCGGCAAGATATTTACAAGCCGTTTAGGCATAGGTGATTATTTTTCCTTTTTTTGGGCTTGGTACAAGGCGGCTTTCATTGAAGAGTTTGTGTTTCGTTGGCTGCCGTTGGCACCTCTGCTTATTATTTTCAGAAAACGGGCCATGTTGTGGCTGATGGTAGCATCGGTTTATTCGTCCATTTTTTTCGGCACGGCTCACTACTCTTACTATGAGGCTGACTGGCCTGGGCTATCGGGCGTGGTTCTGTCCCTTTTAAACCAAGGGGTCGGCGGCTTTGTCTGGTGCCTCGTGTTCATCAGATGCGCTCGTAAGGCCGATTATTTCTTTGTGCGGCCCATACTTACTACGACTACTGGCCACTTTCTTTTCAATATGATGGTTATTGCGATTTCAAGGGAAGTGCCCAGTACCATCTTCGCGCCCTAATTGACATTGGGGCGCTTTTTTAGTATAATGAAGCCAAGTTTTATGAATCCCAGTTTTCAAAAAATTATCCAAATTCTTAACGGCGGCGGAGTGATTATTTTCCCAACCGAAACCCTTTACGGCTTGGGCTGTGACGCAACCAACCCCCAAGCGCTTTTAAAGATTTACGCGATCAAAAACCGCGAATTCGGCAAGGCTTTCCCTATTTTGGTAAAGGATTTTAAGATGCTGTCTGAATACGCAATTCTTAGCGCAGAACAAAAAAAGGCGATTTCGGCCGCCAAAAAGCCAACCAACTTTGTTTTAAAAGCAAAAAACATTTCCCCGCTTGCGACTAAAAATCACACGGCGGCTTTTCGCATTTCCTCCGGCTCTTGGGTCAAAAAACTCTTTCATTTTTTTGATAAACCGATAGTCGCAACCAGCGCCAATCTTAGCGGGCAAAAACCGCTGTCGGATTCGCGCCAGTATCGCGAAGTTTTTGGCAGTAAAGCAGAGTTGATTGACGCGGCTATTTTTACGGGTGTTAATCGCAAGCGTTCCGGGTCCCGTATAGTTGACTTAACCTCTCGTCCGTATAAAGTAATTCGCAAGTAACGATGCTTTTTCGGATATTAAAAAAGGCGAAAAACAGCCGCGCGCGGCTAGGCATTATTAAGACAAAAAACGGCGTTATTCACACGCCGGCTTTTGTTCCTGTTGCCACTCAAGCCGCCGTCAAGGGCCTGACAGTGGAACAGCTCAAAGAAATCGGCGCCGAATCGGTCCTTTGCAATACTTACCATCTCTATTTGCGCCCCGGCGACAAAACGGTGCGCAAAATGGGCGGTTTGCACCAATTTATGAATTGGCACAAGCCGATTTGGACCGACAGCGGGGGATTTCAAGCTTTCAGTTTGGGCGCGGCAATTTCGCATGGAGTCAGTAAAATAGCCAGTATTTTTCCCGATGAAGGCGAGCGAGAACACGCTCCTCAAAAACCAAAAGAAAACTTTGTCAAAATTACCGAAGAAGGCGTTCGTTTTCGTTCCCATTTAGACGGCTCGTTTCATCTTTTAACGCCGGAAAAATCTATGGAAATTCAGAAAAACTTGGGTGCCGACCTTATTTTCGCCTTTGATGAATGCACTTCGCCGCTTCACGATTATGCGTACACGAAAAAATCCATGGAACGTACCCATCGATGGGCGGTGCGCTGTCTGGCATCAGCTAAACTTAAAAGTAAAAACGAAAAAGTAAAAACTGACGGGCAAGCGTTATTTGGAATCGTGCAGGGCGGCGCATACAAAGACTTGCGCGTTCAGAGCGCTAAATTCATCGGTTCAATGGATTTTGACGGCTTTGGCATTGGCGGATCGCTTGGAAAATCCAAAAAGGATATGTATAAAGTTTTGGATTGGACAGTGCCTCTACTACCGGAAGAAAAACCCAAACATTTACTTGGTATCGGTTCGGCTGACGATATTTGGGAGGCGGTGAAGCGCGGCGTTGATACTTTTGATTGCGTGGCGCCTACGCGGATAGCGCGGAATGGCTCGGCGTTGCTGGCAAAAACAGCCCTTAACCTTAAATCCGGCCGTTATTTGCGGGATAAGAATCCGATTGATAAAAAATGCGGCTGCTATACCTGCGTAAATTATACGCGGGCCTACGTAAGCCACTTATTCAAGGCCCATGAAATGCTGGGGCCGATTTTGACCACGATACACAACCTGTCTTTTATGGAAGCCTTATTGCGCGAAATAAGGAATAGGATATAATAATCTTTATGAAAGAAGGGCCGCCATCTCCGGGCGAATCGGCGGAAAATGCCGAATTTGAACGGTTAGTGCAGGAAAGAATACAAGAACTTAAAAACGAAACGCGCGAGGCCGCTGAAAAAGGTTGGGCAATTAACATGCCAAGCACGGAAGAGGGCTGGCGGCGTCGGGCCGAACGAGGAGTACGACAAAGTTTGGCGGAAAAGAAGGCCGCCGCCGAAAAGCAAGAAGCAGTTGAAAAAGAGAGGAGGTATATTGCGGCCGAGGGCCTAACAGAAGAAGAGGAAGAAACGATAGCCAGAATGCGCGCGGAGAGAAAACTTAAAAAATAAAAATACGCCTCTGGCGTATTTTTATTTTGAATGTGCCGCGGGAGGGAATCGAACCCCCGACGCCAGCCTCTTCAGGGCTGCGCTCTACCACTGAGCTACCGCGGCGGATAATCCTCATCTTATTTGAGCCGGTTGTAAAAATCAATACAGAGTTTTAAGATAATACAATTAAAGGAGCGCACCTTGAAAACTTGCAGTACGTGCCGATACGAAGCGCCGTGGATCGCGGTAACTATTTTGTACGGACTGTTTATGCTGGGGGCCCTATTTTCCGGTTCCTTTACGCTTTTTCTTGTATTGGTTTTACTCGCGATTGTTGCCTACAACGTCAATCGTTACCTTGCAAAATTTCGTGAGCGTAACTGCGCTGACTACGACTGTTGCTGCGCCTGCCATTTCGCGATTACATGCGCGTGCAAGTGCCATTATTGGTGCGGCAGCGGCCCAATGGCCGAGGCAAAGGAGGTCCCGCAACCGTGCTGTGAATGCGATTGGCGCCACGGAAATGACCGATTCAATGTAACGCCGTACGATTTTGACACGTATCGG
>Ga0076049_104_pt2 | contig 32253 bp, 33 predicted proteins | sample RifGroB1_FD_68146 | JGI IMG/M metagenome (GOLD analysis project Ga0076049, IMG submission 68146) | Parcubacteria (Giovannonibacteria) bacterium GW2011_GWB1_47_6b
TTGAAAGCGGCATTCAGCAGGCGCTTGACGGCAAAACAACCATTGAAGAAGTATTGCGCGTTATCCATGAATAAATTTTTAATAGCCATAAAAAAATCTTTTCGCAATTTCGGGCTCCGAGTATCAATTCAGGATAAAATTTTATTTTCCAGACACTTGGCCGTAATGGCGAAAGCTGGATTGCCGCTTTTGGAAAGTTTACAGATGATCCAACGGGAAACTAAATCTCGTTCCATGCTGAAAATCCTGAAACAGGTTATTTCGGATGTAAGCAACGGCCAATTTTTGTCGGCTAGTCTGGAGAGATACAAGGACCTTTTTGGAGATTTATTTGTAAACATAATCCGAGTAGGGGAATCCGCCGGCATTTTAGCGGAAAACCTAAATTATCTGGCTGACGAGCTAAAAAAGAAAAAGGAGTTGCGTAGCAGAGTCGTCAGCGCCCTTATTTATCCGGCAATTATTTTTATTGCTACTCTGGGTATTACAATAATGCTGATGGTGTTTATTTTCCCGAAAATAGTTCCCGTTTTTCAAAATCTTAACGCAAAATTGCCGGCCACTACTCAATTCCTGATTGATTTCAGCGACTTTTTGACCAATAAGGGGGTTGTGCTGCTGATTGGCTTGGTTGTTTTGTTTGTTATCTGGTCGTTGCTTCTTAGAGTCAACAAAATAAAATATTTTTACCACAAAGTCCTCCTGTTTTTGCCGATTTTCGGAGGCGTGTCCCGCGATCTTAACCTTGCCAATTTTACCAGAACGCTGGGACTAACCCTGAAAAGCGGCATCAGAGTAGTTCGGCATCAGAGTAGTTGAGGCGCTGAACATCACCGCTCAATCGCTTTCAAGTTTGGTTTACAAGAAAGAACTTATGCAAATAGCGGAGGAAGTCACTAAAGGGGGAGCAGTGTCGCCGTATCTCACCAAGCGCCAGCGTTTGTTCCCGTCTATGGTTTCCCAAATGGTTGCCGTCGGCGAAACTTCTGGAAATTTAAGCGAGACCCTACTATACCTGTCAGATTTTTACGATTCCGAAGTGACCGAAACAACAAAGAATCTCGCCAGCACGCTGGAACCGCTTATTATGGTAGTTATGGGCGCAATGGTAGGTTTTATTGCTATTGCAATCATTACGCCGATTTATGAAATCACCCAGAATATTTAGTGGTGGATTTACGCTTGTTGAATTTCTGGTAACAATTGGCGTTCTTACCGTCCTATTTGGCATTGCCGGTGCCATCGGCTTCAATTTCTATATGAGTTATCAAATTGATTCGGAGGCGCGCCTGCTCAACGCGCTTCTCCAACAATCTCGTAACTTGGCGATGACTAATAATTACGAATCTGACCATGGCGTCTATTTTGATAATAATGAGTATGTTTTATTTCAAGGCACGACGTTTGCTTCCAGAGACCAAAGCAAAGACAAAACTTTTCCGCGCGCGTCAGAGATACCGCTTGTTGGCCCAAACGAGTTGGTATTTACCGCCTTGTCCGGCCAAACTGCCTCAAGCACTTATACGCTGACACAGGGAAATATTAACCGTTATGTTTACGTCAATGCCGAAGGACTGGTTTATTAAAGGTTTACCCGCCCTGCCTCGCCGGCAGGCAGGCGATGAGGCGGGGCAAAGCCTCGTAGAAATATTGGTTGCCATAAGCATTTTCGTGCTGTCTATGACCGCCGCTTTCCAGCTTATTTTTGGCGGACAAAGCTTGTCGGTTGATGCCGCAAATGCCCAGCTGGCTGCCGATTACGCGCAGGAAGGAACGAGTGCGGTTCGCACCGTCCGCGATCGCGAATGGGCAGAGTTGATGGATGGAAATCACGGTCTGGTTTTTCAAAATAACGAATGGATGTTTGGTTCTACGAGCGTCAGTGACACTAAGGATATTTTTACGCGAACGATTTCGGTCTCCACTATTAACGAAAATGTAAAAATAGCGACCACCACCGTAACCTGGCAAGTAAACTCCGGCCGGCTTCAAAAAATTGAGGCGGTGGAACAGCTGACAAATTGGGGGGCGCTTTCCTATAGCAGCTGCAGGCAGGAAAATTTGACGGGGGACTGGTCGCGTCCGGTATCTATCGGCAGTGCGGATCTTGGCTCCGGCAATCAAGGAACGGATGTCTTGGCAAAACTGCCGTACGCGTTTGTAAGCGGCGTTTCGTCTACCGCCAGCAAACCCGACATTTTTTCATTCAATGTAAGCAGCCCCAGCTCTCCAACGCTGGCCGACTCACTGAATATTGGTGCCGGCGGCATTAATTCAATTTACATAAAAGGAAACTATTTGTACGCCGCGTCAGCCAATGACTCAAAAGAATTGATAATTTTTGATATTAGCGATCCGAATAATATGGTGGAGGCGGGCTCATTAAGTTTAAGCGGTTCAACGGACGCAATGTCCGTAATTGTTTTTGAAAATACCGCGGCAGTGGGACGATTAAGCGCCGCTTCGTCCGAAATAGCGTTTATAAACGTTAGCGATCCGGCCTATCCGACCCTCATAAGGGGAGATTCGTCCAATGACGGCGACGTTCGGGATTTCGCTATTTCCGGCAATATACTGTACGTCATCAGCAAGCAGTCTGATGAGGATGTCTGGCTTTATAATATAACCGACACTCTTAATCCAATCAGGATTGGCTATCATGACATTGAGGGCACAACGGAGGATTTAAGCGTATTTGTGCAATATAGAGGGGGCGCAAATTTGCTGGTCGGTAACATGGAGGGCGAATTAGTGGCCCTCGGAGCTACAAGCACGGTGGACAAAATATACGTGAGGGACCGCATTAATCTCGGCGGCGACGTAAATGACATTGTCTGTGTCGTCGGCAACCTCGCTTTTTTAGCAACGTCAAACTCCGGCAAGGAATTCGTAATTGTGAACACGAACAATCTTGATAGTATGGCCGAATACGCATCGCTGAATTATCCTCAAGTGGCTACGGGAATAGATTTTGCCGACAACAAAGTTTTTATGTCGGTACGCAGCAATGACTCACTTAGAATCATCACCTCGCAATAACGGCTTCACTCTTATTGAAACCTTGATTTACGTGGCAATTGCCAGCGCCATGCTGTCTTTTGCGCTAGCGACTACCTATCAGTTGATTAACGCAAGCGATCGCGGCGAAAATCAAAAAGAGGTGGTGGAAAATCAAAAATTGCTTGAGCAAAAAATCTATTGGGCACTTCAAAATGTTTCAACGATTAATTCGCCGGCAGTGGGCGCCACCACAACAAGCTTATCGGTGGATAAAATTGGTTTTGCCAATAATCCCGTGGTTATTTATACGGACAACGAAGTTGTGAAATTGAAACAAGGTTCCGGCGCGGCCCTGCCGATTACCAACGATGCCTATACGGCAGTGCGAAATCTGACTTTTCACCAATTTGATTTTTCCGGTCATCCGGCTATCAAGGCAAACGCCACAATTTTTAACGCTTTTGCTTCAACCTCTTTAAGCAGCGATATTATTATATTTATAAAATAATGAATAAGGGTTTTATCGTTATAACGTCGGCAATGCTTTTAGCGTTTCTTATGATGATCGTGGCCATATCGCTAGGTTCTGCGAATCTTTTTACCCGTTTCAATGTGGTGGACTTTAACAATAAGCAAATTAGTTTTCTGACGGCGCGCTCCTGCTTGGATTGGGCGCTGTTGAAACTTGCCGACAACGGCAATTACAGCGGCGGTGAAAGCATCTCCGTTTCCAACTATCAATGTACGATTAATCCGGTAGAAACCTCTGGTTCTAACAAAATTATAAAGACTCGCGCGCAAATAGACGGCGCCACTACCAACCTCAAGCTAACAATTGTCGCCACCGATTTTTCCACAGTCTCATTAGAGGAATTAAAAAACTTCTGATAAGGTTAGTAGTATGAAAAGATTGCGCGGCTTTACCTTAGTTGAGTTGATGATTGTGTCGGCGATTGCTGTAATTCTGACCGCCGCGATCATTCTTACTATCAATCCGGTAAGGCAGCTGTCCAACGCCAGAAACACACAGCGCCGTTCTGATGTAAATGTCATTTTGAATGGCATCGGCCAACGCCTGGCCGACAATCGCGCTTCTTGGCCAACCGATTCCGATTGCGCCGCCCTGCCTACCGCCGCCACTACCACAATGGGCACCAGTATCGGGCAGTATGATATTTATGACTGCCTAGTGCCTTTTTACCTTTCCAACCTGCCGCGTGACCCATCCGCAGGTTCCTTCACCGACAAAACTAACTATAATTTGAATTATCGCGTTATTAAGGATGCCAATGGTCGCACCGTTGTGGACGCGCCCTCGGCAGAACTTGGCGAAACTATTTCCGCCACCCGTTAATTCGGCAAAAACAAGCCGTATTTAAGTATTACAAAAATTGCTTTAAAGCCATCCGTCCAGCGGATTTTTTTGCCTTCCTTATAATCGCGGCCGTAATAGGAAATACCCACCTCGTAAAATCGCCACCCCTTATTGGCAAGTTTAATGGTAATCTCCGGCTCAATACCGAATTGCTTTTCTTTAAGAAAAATTGAATGGATAGCCTCCTTTTTAAATGCCTTAAACCCCGTTTCCATGTCCGTTAGGTTCAAATTGGCGACCACGTTGCACAAAAATGTTAAAAATCTATTGCCGATATAATGCCAGAAAAACAGTACGCGATGGGGGTCGGAGCCGACAAACCGCGATCCGTAAACAACATCGGCATATCCTTGCGTAATCGGAGCAATCAAACGCTCGTATTCCGACGGATCGTATTCCAAATCGGCATCCTGAATTAAAACCACATCTTGAGTAGCCGCCTTGATGCCAGTCCGGAGAGCGGCGCCTTTGCCAAAGTTATGTTCGTGCTTGAAGACTTTGACGTTTGACGCCTTATACCTATCCAAGAATTCTCGGGTGCCGTCAGTGGAGCCGTCGTCAACAATAATAATTTCCGCCGGCTTGTTTTTTTGCACGCGCTCTAAAACCACCGGCAAAGTCTTTGCCTCGTTATACACTGGTATAATCACCGATATCTTCATTACATTATTCTAAACACCGTTTGCGCATTATTGTCAAAAACTTTTTGATAACCGACAAAAGATTGCAAATATTGCAAAAGTTTGGGATTGCGCAGTTTTTCCACAACTATATATGACGCCCTGAAGTCATTTTTAAGAACTTTATACGTGTCTTCCGTCTGTTCCGCGGTACAACGAATCATGCCGCAGGTAAAAGCCGTGCCTGCGTCAATTGCTAAAAAGTGAGTTTTCCAATATAGCTCTGGTTTAAAACTGTATTCAAAAATCGGGTCCATGCCGTTGATGTAATAATTGCTGTTATTCCAAAAAAATAAATCGGCGAATCTGTCCCAGTGAATGTTAAAAACAACATCTCCAGGCCGCGAATTTTCTTTAAGCCATAACGCCGCGTCCTTGAAATGGTCTATGGGAAAAGTGTTCGCGAGATAAGTATCAAACCTATAAACGGTCTTTATTGGCGCGTAAATTACCAGCACCAACGCCAAAAGCGCCACAATACTGCGGAGTTTTATTCTCGCGGCGACAGCTCGGTAACGTTCAAACAATAAAGCCATAAAAATAACCACAAACCCCACAAAGACTTCATTGGAGCGGCGCGCCACCGCGAACGTGAGAAAAAAGAAAATGACCGCTAATATCAGACTCGCCCAAACGCTACTCTGTTGACGCTCTTTTTTCCGAATCATCCAAATTAAAAATATAATCGCCATCGCCAGCGCAATAGTTATCGGCACCAATTGGTCCACGAAGTTTTCCCAAGAGAAGGGGATAAGTTCGCGGCCAAAGCGGAGCGGCAATTTTTTTTCAAACAGAAGTTGGACCACCTGGATGTAGGCAAGCTTGGCCGCCCCAAAGGGATTCGGGCGCAGCAATAGTCCGCCTATGAGTCCGGAGGCCATCGCGACCGGCCCTTGCCAATAAATCTTTTTTTTCTGCAAAATCTGCACCGCGGCGGTAACCGCCCAGACAAGAATGGGAAGCCAGCTCAAGGATAAATGTGTCCATGAAAAGAAAAATCCGGCTAAAAATAATATGATTTTTGAAAAACGGCTTGATTCCGTATTTAAATAGGTAAATATCAGTAGTGCTAACCCAAGCGATAAAGGGTGCGGGCGAAACATTGCGAATCTGTACAAAACATCGGCAGTGGCGAACAAAAAAACCAAAACCCACATTGCCGGCCACTTAATTTTCAACCTTCTGAAGGCCGCGAAAACCAGCAAACCGGAAATAACCGTCACTAAAACGCCGCCAACTTTTATTCCAGTACCCAAGTCACTGAACCAAGAAAGGGGCAGTGTTAAAATATGAAAACCGTACCAAAGATCGGCGGCGTAGGTGCTGATAACCGAATATTGCGTCCACGGAAAGGCGCCGCTAAATATACCCTCGGTTCGGTACAGAAAAGAATGTTTTATGTGATATAGACTGTCGGTATCAAAAGCGTTCGAAGTGGAAAATTGCAAAATTACCGCCAAACCGACGAGGCCGAGGAGCAAAAACGCCCAGTTGAATCGTTTTATCATTATCGTTTTATTAAATATACCACGTCCTTGTCGGTCTCAAATTTTTTCTCGTAATGGGGGTCTGACGAAAGATAATAATCAACCGCCGGATTCCGCGCTTTTTCCAAAACCACATAACGGGCGTTAAAATCGCGCGTCAACACCCCATAAGTATCTTCAAGCATCTCTACCGTGCACGCTTCGGCGCCGCAAGTTTTTTTAGTAACTTCGTCGACCGAAAGATAATGAAATTTCCAATACAGGCTGGGGTTATAGGCATACTGGAACATCGGGTCCATGCCGCCGATGTAATAGTTTTTTTGGTTATGGAAAAACAGCATGGCAAAATCGCTCCAACGGACATTGAACACGATATCACCGGGCGCGGAATTTTTTTCCAGCCAACCGCTAACCTCCCGGTAGAGCTCCGGTTTGACGGCCCTGTTATTTAAGCTGTTGGCGGTTTTGAGGCCGCTGTAAAAAACTAGGAACACAAAAACCGTTCCTAAAATGAGCTTGGCGTTGTCTATGCCCTTGGCGCGCAAAAAGTTGGAAAAAATAAGGGCTATAAAAATTATTCCGAATAAAACCCAAAAATCGTGGGCGCGGCGCGCAACCACCATAGTCAATAAAAAGAAGAGGGGCGTCAAAATTCCGCTAGCAAGAATCAAAGTCTTTGTTTTGGGGTCTTTCAGCTCCGGGTAGCGGCGCCGAAACCAGGCTATGAAAATCCAGGAAGCGGAAAGCCACAATAACAAAAACAGTAAAAAGTTGCTGAATAACGTTACCGAATCCAACGGGTACAATTCGGTTCCAAAAAGCAGCGGCAGGCCGCTTTGTTTATCAAAAATTAACTTGGCGACTTGGATATAGGCAAGTTTTAGCGCGCCGATTGGGTTGGGGCGCAATAACCATCCGGCCACAGTGCCCAACGCGACAAACGCAATACCTTTCCAGGCAATTCTTTTCTCGTTCCACCACTGGACGGCGACAACCGTTACCGCCAGAAGCGGCGAAATCCACGCCAAACTCAAGTGAAACCAGGAAATGCCGAAGCTCGCCAGAAATATTCCCAAATAACTTCCGCTCGCCAGAAAATAAAACAGCAGCGCGCTTAAACTAAGCGAGACCAGGTGCGGACGCATCATTAGCGACCTGAATAAAATGTTGGGCGCCGAAAAAATGGCAAGCAATGGCCAGAAGATTGCCATTTTTACGCCACTGCGCTTTAAAATCCAATACAACGAGAATAGAAAACCGGCAGTTAGGAGGACGCCGGCGATTTTGATGCCCAAAACTAAACTTCCAAACGTGAACGGAATCAAAAGAATGTGAAAACCGTACCAAAGATCGGCCGCCAGCGTCCGTATCACCGAAAATTGCGTCCAAGGAAAGTCGGTCTGCAATATCCCGCCCGTGCGGTAAAGCCAAGCGTGCCGAATATGATAAAAACTGTCAGGGTCGGGGATATTAGGAGAAGAAAATTGCAAAACCGCCGCCAACGTCAAGAAAAAAAGAATAATAAGCGCCGCGGAGTGTTTTTTAAAAAAACTTGTCATTGGCAATAAGTTCCGGGACAGGGGATCGAACCCCGATTTCCTGCTCCAAAGGCAGGCGTCCTACCATTAGACGATCCCGGAATGATACTGACTTTAGCTTATTTTCAAAACTTCGTAAAGTTGATGTCCTGCGCGGCGGTTTCAATTCCTTTCAGAAGAGTTCGTGAGGGGTATGAAATAAAAAAGCCGCTCTATACTAGGCGGCTGTCACACAACGAGAACTTAGTTATTACAAATCAACTCCGCATCCACACCCTGGACACTTAATATAGAAAGTGGTCGAGCAGGAACCATAACCTCTTGCACTACAGTCACAGCCTGGCTGATGCTTCTCTTCTTTTATTCTTTTACCATCTTTGGCTTCCAACTCAAATTCGCAATCGCAGCTCGGGCACTTCAAAACTCGCCCAACCCACCCAGACCGTTTCTTAATCTTCATCGCGCATTCTCCTAAAATAGTCGCCAATGAACCAGTTGCATATTAACACTCTATAGCCAAAACCGCAAATGGCCAGGCGATAAGACATAACCCTCCCTCAAAGACATTCTTTGGGGGAGGGGGGCGGCAGTCCCTACTTCAAATTTTCAATGATTGCGATTTCCAAAGGAATAGTCGCGAACGGGCTATAACGCATTTCGCTGTAGGCGCGGATGAGCGATTTCAGAAGCGCCAGGTGTTTGTCCGGCTGGATGATGGCGGAATGCTTTTTGATTTGTTCCAGCTCGCGGCCGGTCAGTTCCCGTTTAAAAATCGCTTCCAGCCGCGGGTCAAATTTCAAACTTACAACGCGGCGGAGGTAATGAATCAGCTCGCGGTTCAAATCCACTACGTTGTATCCGCCGTCATTTATTTTAGAAACATATTCCAAAGCCTCGGGGAGCCGGCCTTCCAGAATGTGCCCGGCCAAAGTAGCTGTCCTGGCGTAACCAATTTGGCCGACGGTCTTTTCCACTGTCTCCGCCGTCACTCGGGCATCAAGAGCGGCCAGCTGGCCCAGCAAAGATTCCGCGTCGCGCAGACTTCCTTCGGCGCTGGCCGCGATTAATTCCAAGGCGTCGTCATCCATTTTAAATTTTTCTTCCGCGGAAATTTTCCTTAGCTTTTCAATGATTTGGTCAACAGCAAGTTTGTGAAAATGAAAACGCTGGCAACGCGAGGTAATGGTCGGAGGCACTTTTTCGGATTCGGTAGTGGCGAGGATTAAAATGGCGTGCGCCGGCGGCTCTTCCAATGTTTTTAAAAGCGCCGGGAAAGCTTCGCGCGTCAACATATGAACTTCGTCAATAATAAAAACTTTATAATCGTAGGATGAAGGAACGAGTCGTATGCCCTCTTTGAGATTGCGAATCTCGTCAATGCCGCGATTGGAAGCGGCATCAATTTCCACCACGTCCAAAGCTCTGCCGGCGTCTATTTCTTCGCAATGCGCGCAGTGATTGCAAGGCTCCCCAAGTAGGCCAAATTTTTTATCGGTTTTGCGCGTCTGACAGTTGGCCACCTTGGCAACCAACCGGGCGGTGGTGGTTTTACCGGTTCCGCGCGGTCCATAAAACAAATAGGCGTGGGAGATTTTATTTTGCCGCGCCGCATTTTTCAAAACATCAACAATTTCTTGCTGACCCAAACACTCTTCAAAATTTTTGGGGCGATATTTGCGATAGAGTGCCAACGACATCAATACTGATTTTAGCACGAAACTCCCAAGCTTACACTTGAAGTATCCAACTTTGACGCGTCAAAGCGTCGTTGGATGTATTCCATTATCCAGCCATGGCTGGATAATGGAATAAAAAAACCCCGCACTTAAGTGCGGGGTAGGGCATGAACATCGCGATTCACTCGGGTTTTCTGGTAGTGGATGTATTCAACGTGGCTGCCGAAAACGGGGGACTTCCGATGATAGCCGTAAGTTTTGTCGCGGGGAAGAAGGAATTTCCAACTCACCCAGTCAACGGCCAGAATATCGCTGTCTCGCGGGAGAAAATCCCCGACGGGATTTTTACCGTCAAAGATTATCACGACCTGGTTCGGGCTTTTTTGCACTACCAGGCAGGGATTTGGCGCGATTTCCGCGCGCACTCCGGCCTCCTCAAAAAGTTCGCGATTCGCCGCGTCAAAGGGCATCTCCCCATAACGGACGCCGCCTCCGGGTAAACCCCATCCCTGGCGTTTCTTTCCGCCGTTGGGGAGTGTTTCCGCTTTGTTGAGTACCAGCAAGACACGCTCGCCTGCGGCATTAAACAGCCTCACAAAGACTGTCGTGCCCATACAGAGCCTTTCAATGTTCAAGTGTTGAATATACTAGCAAATCATTTTAAAATAGTCAATGTGACGAAGTTGGCCCGCTTAGTTATAGGTATCGGTGTTGTGCTTGGTGGCGTCGGGCTTTTTTTATTTGCACAAAAATCCCACATTATTGACGTCAGCGGAACGGGGCCAAATACCGCCGCTGTTTCAGAGCCGGTTAAAAAGTTGGTTGATGAAGACATTGAACCGCAAAAGCCGCTCCTGAACGCGCCGACAATCATCAAAGCAATTTATTCCACCAATTGGTCCGCCAGTAATGAAAAAAAGCTCCAATACTTTATCAATCTTATTAAACAAACGGAGCTCAATGCCATCGTTATTGATGTAAAAGATTTTTCGGGATACGTAGCATATAACACCAACCTGGAACTTCCAAAAAAGTACAACGCCATTGAGTTGCGCATACCAAAACTCAACAAGCTGATTAAACGCCTCCACGACGAGGGAATCTACGTAATAGCCAGAATTTCCGTCTTTCAGGATCAGATGCTGGCCCAGGCGCGGCCCGACCTGGCCCTTTACAGCTCAACAACCAGCGCGATGTGGCACGATAACAAAGGACTGTCCTGGATGGACACCGCCGCACCGGAGGTTTGGGATTACAATGCCTCTATCGCCCAGGAAATTTTAGAGAGGGGAATGGACGAAGTTAATTTTGATTATATCCGCTTCGCTTCCGACGGAAATCTTAATGACATCCGCCATCCTTTTTGGGATGAAAAAACTTTGAAAATTTCCGTTGTTCGCGATTTTTTCAAATACTTGCGTGGGCGCCTTCCTGACGCCGTAATCTCCGCCGATCTTTTCGGCCTATCAACCGTCAGCACCGACGGACTGGGAATCGGCCAGCACCTGGAATACGCGCTGCCCTATTTTGATGCTATTGCCCCGATGCTGTATCCTTCGCACTATTTCAAAGACTTTATTGGATTCACTAACCCCGCGGATTATCCTTATGAGGTGGTTAAATATTCAATGGATCGAGCGGTTGTCCGTGCTTTAGATTTGAAATTTACCGCCTCTACCACCCCGATGAACGCCCGATTTCGCCCCTGGCTGCAAGATTTTGATTTAGGCGCCGATTATGACGCGGCAAAAGTTACCGCCCAAATTAAGGCTGTTAATGACGCCACCGCGGCCACGCCAGAATTATTCGGGGGCTGGATGCTTTGGAACCCATCCAATATATACACAAAAGAAGCGCTGTTAACAGAATGACCAAATATGAAGTAAATATCAGTCAGTTTACCGGCCCGCTAGGCAAACTCCTGGAACTGATAGAGGCGCAACATCTGGAAATTACGCAGATTAGTTTGGCCGAGGTGACGGCCGATTTCTTGCGCTATGTAAAAAATATCGGAGAGAAAGTGGAGCCGGGCACGCTGGCCGATTTTTTGGTGGTGGCGGCCAAGCTTGTTTTGATAAAATCCAAAGTTCTCCTGCCGATACTGGAGTTAACAAAGGAAGAAGAGGAGGAAATCCACGACTTGGAGGGGCGGCTAAAAATTTACCAGGAATTTAAACTTGCCGGAGAACACCTGCGCACGCTTTGGGACAAAAATAAGCCCGCCCATAGTCGTCCGCTATTTTTGAATTTGGGAGAGGGCGCGGTTTTTTACCCGCCGCTGGGACTTAAAGCGGAAACTCTGGCCCAGGCGATTCAAAATCTGGCCGCGGCCCTGCAGGCGTTGATACCGGAACAGCAGACCGTAAAAAAATCGGTTGTTACTATTGAACAAAAGATAGAAGAGTTGTTAAATAGATTCAAAGAAGCCAGCCGGCAAAGCTTCGTGGGCCTGACTAAAGAAAAGACCCGCGGCGAAGTGATAATTCTCTTCCTTGCGATTTTGCATTTGGTCAAAGATAAATTGATTCAAGCGGAGCAGGGAGCCCGGTTTAGCGACATAACGGTTCAAAAAATATCATGAAGTCTCTTTTACCAAAACTTGAAGCGCTGCTTTTCATCTACGGCGAACCGATGGATTTCAAAAAAATCTCCAAGACCCTGAAAGTCAGCGAAGAGGAGGCGGCCGCGACCGCCAAAGAACTCGCCGAAAATTTAAAATCGGAAGATCGCGGCCTTTTTATTGTTTTTGACGGCAACAAAGTCCAACTCACAACCAAGCCGGATTTTTCCGCGCTTTTAGAAACCGTTATAAAGGAAGAATTACACGAAAGTCTCACGCCGGCGGCTTTGGAAACGCTGTCCATCGTTACCTATGCCGGCCCGATGACGCGCGCGGAGCTTGAATACATCCGCGGCGTAAATTCCAGTTTTACCATGCGTAATCTTTTAATCCGCGGTTTGATTGAGCGCTATCCCGATCCGAAACGCACCAATGTTTTTATTTACAAACCAAGTTTTGACCTGCTGAAACACATCGGGATTTCCAAGGTGGAAGATTTACCGGAATACGAAAAATTCCAAGCCTTAATCGCAAAACTGCGAAACCCCGATGAACAACCGAAATAGCATTATTTTTGCCGGCGCAGTATTGGCGGCGGTTCTTTTAGGCAATATAACGCGCGAAAGCTCGCCAGAAGTAACTCTTGAAACCAAGACCGAAAACACAAGCCTGGTGGCAAACATTAAAACCGTTTCTTACGCGGACACGCCTTTCTTACCGTCAGAATTAACCGCCCAATCGGCGCTGGTAAGGGACCTGTCGGCGCAAAAGCCCGTATGGACATTGAACCCGGAGCAAATGTGGCCAACGGCTTCTCTCGCCAAATTGGTTACAGCCGTAGTGGCAAAAGAGAAAATAGATCTAGGGCAGAGAATCAAAGTCAGTGCGGAAGCCGTAGCCACCGAAGGAGAAGCGGGAGCGCTGAAAACGGACGGAGTTTATTCACTGGAAGACTTACTTAAAGCGCTTTTGATAGTTTCTAGTAATGACGCCGCAACCGCCTTGATGGAATTTTACGGGGAAACTAAATTTATCCAGGCAATGAATTTAAAAGCCCAAGCCATCGGGATGCGCAATACCAGGTTTTTTGACCCGAGCGGCCTTTCGGCGCTCAACCAATCCAATGTCCTGGATTTGGAAAAATTAATAGGCTACATCGTTGAATACCATCCGGATATTCTCGCCATTACCAAAGAAAAAAGTGATGGCAGCACCCATCCTTTTGCCGGCAAGAAAAATTTTCTTGGCGGCAAAACCGGATTTATTGATGAAGCCAGCGAAAACTTGGTATCATTATTCAATAATGGCGGACGAACCCTGCTCATAATAGTGTTGGGCAGCGAGGACCGCGCGAAAGACACGCAGATTCTTTATGATTATTTTACAAGCCATTAGAGTCATAGGCCTTTCCATCACGGGTTTTTTGATTGCGTTTTTGCTGACGCCGCTCATCAGCAAGCTTTTGTACCGTTTTCATGCCGCCAAGCAAATTCGCACCACGGAATCGGCGCCGGTCTTTTCCAGTTTGCACGCAAAAAAAGCAGGCACTCCGACAATGGGCGGCGTTATTATTTGGGTGACGGTTATCGGCCTCGCGTTTTTCTTTTTGCTGATGGATTGGCTTTTTGGCGGCAGTTGGTCTTTTTTAAATTTTATTGACCGCGGCCAAACTTACTTGCCGATTGCGGCAATGCTCATCGCCGCGCTCCTCGGCCTTGCCGATGACATTCTTGGAGTTTTAAAAATCGGGCCGTATGGCGGAGGATTGAAAATGAGCCAAAAAATAGCTGTGTATCTTTTGTTCGCCGTGGTGGCGGCGCTTTGGTTTTATTACCGGCTGGGATGGGACGTTTTGGCGGTACCGTTTCTCGGCAATATACAAATTGGCTGGCTCTACATACCGCTTTTCACGTTCATCATAGTGGCCAGCGCTTTTTCCGCTAACGAAACGGACGGCTTGGACGGTCTGGCCGGCGGAGTGCTTCTGTTCGCTTTTTGCGCCCTGACGGTCGTTGCCTTCGCCATTGGCCGTTATGATTTGGCGGTTTTCAGCGGAGTAACCATTGGGGCGCTGTTGGCGTTTTTGTGGTTCAATATTTACCCGGCGCGCTTTTTTATGGGCGATACCGGCTCTATGTCTCTCGGCATCACAATGGGTGTTATCGCGATGCTCACCAACACCACGCTTCTTCTTCCGCTTTTCGCTTCCATTTTAGTTTTGGAATCGCTTTCGGTTATCGTCCAAGTAATCAGCAAAAAACTTCGCGGCAAAAAAATATTCATTTCCACGCCGATTCACCATCATTTTGAAGCCCTGGGTTGGCCGGAAACCAAAGTTACAATGCGTTTTTGGATTATTTCAGTGGTTACCAGCGCCCTTGGACTGGTACTTTTCTTTTTAAACCGTTACTTGTAGTATAGATTTTAGTTCTTTTAGAGCGGGAGGCGACGTGTGGCTGCTGTCTTCCATAACATTAGGGTGGCCTATCACCGACTGGTCATGGTCAATTCGCGCTTTTTTTTCGCACTTTGCGTTGGGTTTTTTTCTGGGATTGTCGCTGTATGTGTTGATTTTGACCACATTCCGATGCTGTGGGGCCACTCGCACGGACGAATTGCGCATACGCCCCTATGTGTTTTGGCTGGCTTTGTCACTCTCTATTGTAGTGCACGTATTGGAAGATTATTATTTGGGGTGGTTTTAAGGAGATGGCAACGGAACCGCGATTAATCGCGGTTTTTTTATTGTGATATAATTTAAATGTAATGATTCTTATAAAAGGCGCCAAAATAGTTGATGGGTCGGGGCAGACGATTCCGTTTTTGGCCGATCTTCTCATAAAAAACGACAGGATTTCCGCAATCGGCAAGTTTCCAAGCAAAAAAGCCGACTTGGTTATCGACGGCTTGGGCCTCTACATAACGCCGGGATTTATTGATGTAAACACTCACTCCGATCACCATCTTTCGCTCTTCACACACCCGGCGCAATCAGACTTTTTGCTGCAGGGAGTAACCACAACCTTCGGCGGCGTCTGCGGCGCTTCCCTCGCCCCACTCATAGCGGGCGGACTTGAGGCAATCCGCAAATGGACTGACACCGCCCAAATCAATATCAACTGGCATTCGGTCGGCGAACTTTTAAAAATACTGGAAACGCAGAAACTCGGAGTCAATTTCGGAACTTTGGTCGGCCATTCTACCATTCGGCGGGCAATGATCGGCGAAGATTCCCGAGATTTGAACGCCTCGGAAATGAACCAGTTCAAAAAACTGGTTGACGACTCTATGAAAGAAGGTGCTTTTGGATTTTCTACCGGTCTTGGTTACAGCCACACCCACAACACGCCTTTCGCCGAAATCAAAGAATTAGTAAGGGTAATTGCCAAACACGGTGGGGTTTACGCGACGCACCTGCGCAACGACCGCGAGGGCTTAACCGCCTCCGTGGAGGAGACCGTTAAAGTCGCGGAGGAAACCGGCGCCAAAGTTGTAATAAGCCACCTCAAGCCGCTTATCGGTTTTGAAAATGATTACAAAAAAGCGATTGAATTAATCCACCAAGCCGCCGACATTCATTTTGATCTTTTTCCGACGGGGGAGAGCGTCGTTCCTATTTACACACTGTTGCCGGCCTGGGCGAGAGTCGGCAATTTGGAAATTATGCTTTCTTACGTGCGCAACCCGGAAACTCGCAAGCGGCTGATTGACGATTTTTCTTCAATTCGCGGCAACGAAATCAGAATTTCACAATCAATAGGCAGGGATTACCTGGTCGGGAAAACACTTGAAGAATTTGCCGCCAACCAGGATCTGCCGCTGCCCGAAGCGCTGGTCAAACTGATGGAGCTAACCGGCCTCCGCTCTCTCATTATTTACAAAAACATCAATTTGGATTTGGCGACCCATGCCTTGGGACGCGAACGGGCGCTTATCGGATCGGGCAGCGCGAGCTTGGCGGAGGCCGCCGTATTAAGATATAAGACATTCAAACCGAAACGGTTTTATGATACCTTCCCGACATTTCTCCAGACGGCGATTCAGCGCAAACTTTTTTCTCTCGCCCAAGCCATTCAAAAAATAACTTCGGTGCCGGCAAAAAAATACGGCCTGAAAGACCGAGGCCTGGTAATGGAAAATAAAATTGCCGACCTGAACCTTATCTCCTTAAAATCGGGCGCGGTGAAAATAGAACACGTCCTCGTCAACGGAAAACTCGCTGTAAAAGACGGCCAACTGCAACCGGTGCTTGCCGGACGCGTTTTGAGACATGCGTCGGCATAAACCAGACTATCTAATCATTGCCATCCTCGGATCGCTGGTAATTTTCGGCCTGGTCGTGCTGGCAAGCGCATCCTCCAATTTGGGACAGGCTAAATTTGGCGACAGCTTTTATTATTTAAAACATCAGGCGCTTTACGGATTAACCTTGGGCATCGCCGGATTTATTGTCGCGTTTCGGATTTATTATCGCCATTACCAAAAATTTGCGGTTATTTTTTTAATCGTTAGCATCGCGGCGTTAATTCTTGTGTTCACTCCTCTCGGACTCAAGGTGGGGGGCGCCGAACGCTGGGTAAAAATTGGGCCGCTGACCGTACAGCCGGCTGAAATTTTAAAAATTACATTTATTTTATACCTGGCCGCCTGGCTGTCGGGCCCCAAAGAGAGATATGAAAATATTAAAAAGGGGTTCCTGCCGTTTTTGCTGGTAATAATAGTTATTGCCGCTCTTTTGATAAAACAACCGTCCACCGCCTCGGTCTTTATTATCATAGCCACGGCAATAATTCTTTATTTCACCAGCGGGGCAAAACTTCGCTACATTATCGGAGTGGGCGTGCTTGGCATAGCGGCGCTGGCAACGGTGGTTTATTTCACACCGTACCGCCTGGAAAGAATCGTCAATTATCTCCAACCGGGGGCAAATCCCTTGGCGGGGGGCTATCACATCAACCAGGCACAGATTGCCATCGGATCGGGCGGCCTTTTTGGAGTGGGTTATGGCCAATCCACCACTAAAATCAGTTATCTGCCGGAGCCGATTGGGGATTCCATTTTTGCGGTTATTGCCGAGGAAATGGGGTTTGTCGGGTCAATTTTATTGATTGCCGCTTTTATGCTTTTGATTTACAAGACATTCACCCTGGCCAAAAAAACCAGGGATCGCTTCGGAAAATTAATCTTGGTGGGGTTCGGCTCGCTCATCGGCATTCAAGTTTTTGTAAATATCGCCGCCATTTCCGGCCTGATACCGCTGACTGGCGTACCTCTGCCATTCATCAGCTACGGCGGCACGGCCCTGGCTGTTTTTATGACTATGGGCGGTGTAATCGCCAACGTTTCTAGGTATAGCTAGGTTTTGTTGTGTTATAATTGAAGCGAGCGTATGAGGAAATTGCGCATTTTATTGACGGGCGGGGGGACGGGCGGCCACATCTATCCGGTTATTGCCGTGGCTCAAAAACTCCGCGCCTGGGCGGAAAAAAACGGCTTGGAACCGGATTTTCGCTTTTTCGGCGATCCGGGAAATTATCGCGCGGTGTTGGAAGCGGAAAAAGTCCGCATTTCAAGAATCGCGGCCAGCAAACTGCGCCGCTACTTTTCAATATTGAACGCGGTAGATGTCTTTCTTTTTTGTTTTGGATTATTGCAAAGTCTGGCAAAGATATTCTTTTTTATGCCCGACGCGGCGTTTTCCAAGGGCGGTCCCGGAGCCCTGCCGGTAACTTTCGCCTGCCGTTTCTATCAAGTACCGCTGGTGGTTCACGAATCAGACGCCGTTCCCGGCCTGACCAATACAATCTCGGCCAGGGGAGCGCGGGCGTTGGCGTTGGCTTTTTCGGCGGCGGCAATGCGATTCAAAAAAGTTAAGGGCTCCGTAACGGTCGTGGGCAATCCCGTCCGCGCCGAGCTTTTGCAAAGCATGCCCCCGGAGCAGGCCAAGACCGCTTTAGGATTCAATTCGGCGAAACCGTTAGTGCTGATTTTGGGCGGTTCGCAGGGAGCGGGCCGGCTCAACGATTTTGTTTTGGAAAATTTTGATTCGCTGGCGGCCAAGTTTCAAATTCTGCATCAGGTCGGAAAAGAAAAATTCAAAGACTACCAGGCCCAATATGATTTCATTACTAAAAATTCTTCGCCCGCGGCCAAAAGTAATTATAAGTTCGTTGCCTTTTTAGAAAAGGACTTGAACGCCGCTATGGATGCCGCCGACCTTATTGTTTCCCGCGCCGGAGCGGGAGCAATCTTTGAAATCGCGGCCAAAAAGAAACCGTCAATTTTAATACCGTTTCCGGACGCCGCCGGCGACCATCAAACCCAGAACGCCTATGAATACGCCGCCTCGGGCGCGGCCGTCGTTATAGAACAGGAAAACCTGCTGCCCAGCATTTTCATCAGCCAAATTGAAAAAATAATAAACACACCCGATGTGCGGAATAAAATGTCGGCGGCCGCCGGTGATTTTTTCACCCCCGACGCAACCGATAAAATCGCGACGCTAATACTGGAACTATGGCGATAAATGAAAAGTCAAAAGTGCGCGTAAGAATAGCGCCGTCCCCGACGGGATATTTGCATATCGGCACCGCCCGCACCGCGCTTTTTAATTGGCTATTTGCCAGAAAAAACGCCGGAACGTTCGTTTTGCGCATAGAAGACACTGACCTGGAGCGTTCGGAAAAAAGATTTGAAAAAGATATTATTGAGGGATTGAAATGGCTGGGCTTGGAGTGGGACGAGGGCCCTATCAGGCAAAGCGACCGGTTGGAAATTTACGAAAAGTATATCAGCAAACTGCTGGAGGACGAGCTGGCGTATTATTGTTTTTGCTCAAAAGAAGAATTGGAAACGGAACGCCAGGCGATGCTGACGCAGGGCTTCGCGCCAAAATACAGTGGCAAGTGCCGCTCCTTGGCGGCGGAGGAAGTTAAGAAAAAACTGAAAGCCGGAACCGGCCACGTCATCCGCTTCAAAGTTCCGGAAACCAAAATAACATTCAAAGACCTCATCCGCGGCAACATCGCTTTTGACACCGCCTTGATAGGCGACATTGCCATCGCCAAAAACCCGCGCGCGCCGCTTTATAATTTTGCCGTTGTGATTGACGACGAAGAAATGAAAATTTCCCACGTCATCCGCGGCGAAGACCACATTGCCAACACCCCGAAGCAAATTCTCATCCAAAAAGCCCTGGGCATCCAAAAAGCCCTGGGCTTCCCGCATCCTCACTACGCCCACCTGCCGTTAATTCTTGACCCCGATCGCAGCAAAATGTCCAAGAGATATTCGGCCACTTCCATTCAGGACTACAGGGACGCCGGTTACCTGCCGGAGGCGCTGACGAATTTCATAGCGCTTCTCGGCTGGCATCCGCAAGGCGAAAAAGAAGTGCTGAATATGGCGGAAATCGTTCAGGAATTTGACCTGGGTCGCGTACAGAAAGCCGGCGCGGTCTTTAATGTTAATAAATTGGATTGGCTTAACTCCCAATACATTAGAAACACCGGCAATGAAATCATCGCCCAAAAACTCCAATTGGCGCCGACCAAGGAGAATCTCAAAATCATAGAAATTACCAAGGGCAGGATGAAAAAGCTTACCGACTTTAAGGAGTTGGCTGGGTTCTTTTTTGAATTGCCAAACTATCCGCCAGCGCTACTCATTTGGAAGGACGCGTCAAAAAAAAATATAATCGGCAATCTAAAATCAGCCGAGGAAATACTGGCCGCCGTCTCCGAGGAAAGTTTTATCCAGGCCAATCTGGAAAAATTGCTTATGCCGCTTGCCGAAGAACGCGGACGCGGCGAGGTCTTCTGGCCACTGCGGGCGGCGCTCTCCGGCAGTGAAACCTCTCCGGGACCGTTTGAAATAATGGAAGCCGTAGGTAAAAAGGAAACTATAAAACGAATAAAAGCTGCCATTATCAGACTAGGCAACGTCGAACGACAAAATCCAGATGCCAAATCAAGCCCAAAGCTCAAATTTTAAGGTTTTGATATTTGGATTTTGGATTTTATTTGGATTTTATCAGGGTTCGGTGGCCTTGGGCGCCACCCCCGATGAACTCCGCCAATCCATTGAGGAAAAGTCCAAGGGCCTGCAGGCCATCAACGACCAGATTCGCAATACCCAGAAACAATTGGACGAAACCCAGACGCAGAAAAACAGCCTGCAAAAAGAACTGAAAAAAATTGATTACACCATCAGCCAGCTCAACCTTAGCATAAAATCCGGCCAGATAACGGTGGAAAAATACGGCCTGGAGCTCCAGTCGCTTCAATACGATATTGATAAATTAAAAAATGAAATTGAAACCAAGCGGTTGGCAATTACGAAGTTGCTTCAAGAACTTTACCAAAAGAGCCGCGAGACGCTTTTGGTGACTTTTTTAAAAAACCGCAGCCTGGCGCAAGCCATTTCGGAAAATCAAAACATTGCCAATCTGAACAACGGTCTTTCAACCGAACTGGGCGAACTCAAAGAGTTGCGTTTGCAGCTGGACGAAAATTTCCACTCCGTATCCGCTAAAAAAGGGGGGATTGAACGTGAGAATTTAAATCTCCGCAACCGCAAAAATATCGTTGAAACTACGAAATCGGATCGTCAAAGTATTTTGTCGCAAACCAAAAACCAGGAAAAGCTCTACGCGTCGCTAATTGACAGTCTGGCCAAGAAACAAGCAGACATTTCCGCGGAAATTGAAACAATTGAAAAAGAATTGCGTTCCAAGATTGACCCATCGCTGCTGCCGATTCCACGGCCGGGAGTTTTGGCAATGCCTGTTAGCGGCATTTTGTCGCAAAATTACGGATACACCGCCTTCGCCAAATACGGGTATAAGGGCCGATTCCACAATGGCGTGGATTTTGCCGCCCCCACGGGCACGGAGGTCCGGGTTGCCGATTCCGGCACCGTTATCGCCACCGGCAATCAGGACCAATTCTGCTATCGCGGCGCCTATGGCAAATTTATCGTTGTCCAGCACGAAAATAACCTGACCACTCTTTATGCCCACCTCTCCGGGCAAGCGGTCAAAAAAGGGGATATAGTTAATAGGGGGCAGTTAATCGGCTATGTGGGCAGCACCGGCTACGCCACCGGGCCGCACCTGCACCTTACGGTCTACGCCGGTCCGACGTTCTATATGGGCGCGAGCCGCGTTTGTGGCCCTATGCCGTTCGGCGGCGACCTGGACCCGTCAAAATATCTATAAATATGCCTAATTTTCCGCCAATTTTAAAAGAGCTCTGGGGAGCCGCCCAGATGATTGTTGAAAAGGTTTCCGCGGTGGTCGTCAAAATAGTTTTGCTGGCATGGCAGGCTATTTATTGGCTTTTTGAAAGATTTGTGGACCTTATCCACTTGATTGCCGGAAAACTATAAACGGACTCAAATCTCAAACAGCTCTTAACAGTCAGTAAAAATTCAAAATTTTCGTTTCCGGTGCTATCATATATGATAGCATCATGCTATAATCGGGGTTATGAAAAACGAAAAACAAAATCGTGAGTTAATGGGGCGCTCGGCCAACAAGTGGTCAGAACAGTTGTGGGGTAAGTTGCTAGACGGGATTTTAAAACTGAACAACGGATGGGAAGCAAAACGAATTTTTGAGAAATTAGTAAGCGAGGATGAGAAGAAAATGATTATAAAACGCCTGGCGGCTATTACCCTTATTCGGGCCGGAAAATCCTATCGCGAAATCGGCAAAATTCTCTGGTTATCGCCAAATACCGTGAGTACTATCAAGAAAAATATCTTTGGCAACCACGCGCATTACAAAAGTTATCTTGCTTTTTATGGAGGTCCGACGCGCTGGAGTCATATAAACAGTAAGTCAGAAAAATCTCTCAACATAGATCTTGCGGAAATTATAAGTCTCGCCGGGAAAATTTTTGAGCCATTTTTAATAAAAGGTTTGGGCGTAATGGGAGATCGCCCTTGGAAGGTGGTTCACAAAAGGAAATAACGAAGGGGACTAATTCCGCTGCCTCCCAGTGCTATCATATATGATAGCACTGGGAAAAGGGCCTGCGGGTTTTTTGGGGTTTGACAAGCTGGAGCGTTGTGTGTTACCCTAGCGTCAGAAAACAAGGCGTTCTTGTTTTTGCACTTTGACAAGGAGGATGGCATGGGAGCGTTGACTAGTCTGTTGTGGGTGGTTGTTTATCCGATTTTTGGACTGGTTTATGTCACGAGAGGATTCTTGATCGGCCTTTACGCAGGCCTTTCTCGGGGAATTGCTTTCTTGGTTGCCGCGCCGACAGCGAGAAGGGTTTGGGCTTCAAAAATCCATGTCCCTCTCGGCGAGCGCACCGCAGACTGCAATACGAGCTGTAGCTGTTCATGCATGTGGGGTCTTGCCATCGTCTACTGGATCGGCTTGGTTGTCGGCAACCTTTGCGCAGTACTGCACAGCACGGCGCCCACACACGGAGTGGATTTTCCTTCCTCCTATTGGGCCTGGAACGGCTATCAATCCTATGAGTGGATTCTGCTCGGGCTGGCCGCCACGAACATCTTTTCTGTTTTGGCTGAAATCGGCAGAGCATCCGGCGTGCGTTTTTTTGAAGAGCACGCCAGGCGGCGGGAGCAAGAGTGCATCGCGGCCGCAAAAGCCGCCGGAGGCCGTCTTCGTCAAGGCCTGGGCGCGGAACGGATTGACGACGATGCGCGCGAGCACAAACGGACGGGATATCCATGGATAGTTGTGGGCATAGTCTCTGTAGTACCTATACTTATGCTTATTTTTCCTTTCGTACATGGAGGGATAATCCCGGATCGCAAACACGAGCGTGAAGTGAAAGCTGCCATCTCTCTCGAACAACCCGTGTCGGTTACGCTTGCAGAGCTGCGTCACTATGTTGGACGCAGAGTCCAGTGGGACGACGGCAAAAATTGTGTGATTGTACTGGGCGACAATGCCGACGAGGCGCAGGGACTGCGTGTTTTACAGCTTGAACCGACGAATTACGGGCTCTTGAAAAACGATCCGCTCCGTAGTGACCGGCTAAACGCCCTCTGGGTAGCCCACGTTTTGATGAGGGGCCTTGAATCGGTACACGAGAAACCCGGCCCGACCACGTCGCCCGAAACGCCGGCCGTCCCCGCCACAAAGAAACAGGTTTATTAACTAACTGAATCCCAACTAACAACAGCCCCGATGGACATCGGGGCTTTTTTTATCCCGCATCTTTCGGAAAGCACAACCGCCTTCGGTGGTATGACGCGTCATACCACCTGTCGTTTGGTGCACGAAACATCCCGTAGGGTTAACCATATAAAGGGGTGCAAAAGATGAGGGGTTGACAAATTTGGGGAATTGGTGTACAGTCAGTAACGGAACATTGATTGATTTAACTCTTTTTTGGAGGGTTTTATGTCGCAGAGCACGACGAAGCAGACCCTGTCCCGGAAGATGTTCGCCCTGGCGCGGAAGCTGCGCCTGGGGAAGGGCATCCAGGGAACGAGGAAGTACCGGCGCGAAGGGCAGCAGCTCGAGGTGGAGCTGAAGCTCTTCGGAGCCAAGTAGGCGCAGAGGACATCGGGCCTCCGCCCCTCTCTAGTTTCGCAAGAAACAGAGGGGGGCTTTTTTATTGTGTTATAATATGGAAGTATCCAAAACCCTTTATGGCAAAGCCGTACCTCTCCGTCATTGTTCCCGCTTATAATGAGGCCAACCGATTGCCTCTTTGTTTGATTGATATAGACAAGCATTTATCCGAGCAGGAATACTCTTATGAAATAATCGTGGTCAATGACGGCTCCAAAGACGCCACCGCGGAAATAACCGAGCGTTTTCGGCCGCTTATAAACGAGTTGAAATTTATCAATAATCCCCAAAATCAGGGAAAAGGCGCGGCAGTGCGCCAGGGGATGCTGGCCGCCAGAGGCAACTGGCGGGTTTTTATGGACGCCGACAATTCAACATCAATAGTGGAGTTCAATAAAATGCTGCCGTACCTCAACGAAGGCTACGAAATAGTTATCGGTTCGCGAGCCGCCAAAGGCGCCAAGCTCAATCCGCCACAGTCCATAATCAAGCGGCTGGCCGGAAAGCTGGGCAATCTTTTTATCCAGCTTTTGTTGCTACGCGGCATTTGGGACACCCAATGCGGATTCAAGTGTTTTTCCGAAGACGCGGTCAAAAGAATTTTTCCGCTTTGCAGAATAAACCGCTGGGGTTTTGATATGGAAATTCTGGCGCTCGCCAGACTGCTGGGATACAGGATAAAAGAAATGCCCGTCTACTGGGTCAATGACCCGCGGTCGCACGTGAGTTTCAAATCTTATCTGCAAGTTCTTTGGGAGGCCGTTAAAGTTCGCTGGTGGATAAAGCGAAAGGTTTACAAAACCTAACAAATCGTATTAAACTATCTACCTATGGATTACCACTTATCGCCCGAGCGGCTTGAAGATTTAAAAAAAGAGCTGATTGAATTAAAAACAGTCAAGCGCGCCGGAATCGCCGAGCGTTTGAAGCGCGCCAAAGAGTTGGGCGACCTTTCGGAAAACGCCGAATATATGGAAGCGCGGGAGGAGCAAAATCAAATTGAGACCCGCATTGTGGAGCTTGAAGATATGGTTAAGAACGCCGTCGTTATCAAACACGCCGCCAGCGGCAAAGTCCAAATCGGCTCCACTGTTGAGGTGGAAAAAGACGGGCAAAAGATGACCTTTAGCATCGTTGGCCCCAACGAAGCCGACCCGCCTTCCGGCAAAATATCCAACGAATCTCCGCTCGGCAAAACATTTTTAGAAAAAAAAGCCGGCGAAACAGCCAAAGCGAAAACGCCATCCGGCGAAGTGAGTTATAAAATCCTCTCCATCAAATAATAATGCTTGAGGACATCATCAAAGAACGGCTTAGGAAGAAAAAAGACCTGGAAAATCTGGGGCGCGATGTTTATCCGTCAAAAATTAAAAGAACGCATCTGATAGCCGACGCGCTGGGGTCTTTTGCCGCTCTGGCCAAACAAAAAAAGAAGGTTTTTATTGCCGGTCGGGTTATAGGGCTGCGCATTCAGGGCGGCGTCGGTTTTGCGGATGTGCAAGACGGCAGCGGCGCCAAAATCCAAGTCGTCTTAAAAAAAGATATTCTGGCCGATTTCAACGTCTTAAAAAACGATTTGGATATCGGCGATTTTCTGGAGGTTTCCGGGCCGCTTTTTAAAACCCAACGGGGCGAAAAAAGCGTTGATGTAAAAAGCGCCCGCATCATAGTAAAAAGTTTGCGTCCGCTTCCGTCGGTCTGGCACGGCCTGAAAGACGTGGAAGAGAGGTTTCGCAAGCGCTATCTTGACCTAATTTTAAACGCCGACGTTAAAGAACAATTGGCGCGCCGTTCCCAAATCGTGGAATATATCAGAAATTTTCTGACAAAGGAGGGCTTTCTGGAAATGGAGACGCCGATTTTGCAGCCAATTCCCGGCGGAGCAAACGCGCGCCCGTTCGTTACTCATCACAATGCCCTGGATGCCGATTTTTATTTACGAGTTGCCCCCGAGCTCTACTTAAAACGTCTTCTAATTGGGGGTTTTGAGAAAATTTTTGAAATCGGCCGCAATTTCCGCAACGAGGGGATTGACCGCGACCACAATCCGGAATTCACCGCCCTGGAACTGTATTGGGCTTACCAAGATTACGAAGGATTAATGAAATTTACCCAGGGACTTCTCAAAAAATTCATACCCGGCAAATGGAAAACAGTCGCCTTCGCCGAGGTATTTAAAAAATTCGCGGGGCGGGATTGGAAAACAGCGAAATCTGGCGAGCTGGAGGAAATATACAAAAAGGAGGTACGGCCAAAAATCGTTGAACCGACTTTTGTTGTTGACTACCCGGAAAGTATTATGCCGCTTGCCAAACTTAAGGAGAACGACCCGGCTCTTACCGAAAGTTTCCAGGTCATCGTCAACGGCGTTGAAATTATTAAAGGATTTTCCGAACTTAACGATCCCGCCATCCAACGCGCGCAAATGGAGCGGCAAGAAAAGAGCTTTCGGGCCGGGAATCCGGAAGCGTCCCGCTTGGACGAAGATTTTTTAGAGGCATTGGAATACGGTATGCCTCCGGCCGCCGGCCTGGGATTGGGCATTGACCGCCTTGCGGCGCTTGTAGCCAAAAGCCACAGCGTAAAAGAAATTATCGCTTTCCCGACCCTGCGCCCGAAAGAATAATCTTATATAATAAAAGCTATGTTAGACGTAGAACTTATACGCCGCGAGCCCGAAAAAGTTAAAGCGGGCATCAGCAAAAAAAACGCCGACCCGGCACTGGTGGACAAATTTTTAGAATTGGATAAAACGTGGCGGGAGCGCACCAAAAATGTTGACGAATTGCGCGCCAAATTAAATCAATTAAGCAGAGAACGTAAAATAGACGAGGCTAAATTGGTTAAAGAAAAATTGAAAGGCGTTGAATCCGAACTGCCGGAAATGGAAAGCAAGCGATTGTCGGCGCTAAAAGCATTACCAAATCTACCTCTGCCCGACGTCCCGGAAGGCAAAAATGAAACGTTCAACAAAACTTTGCGCGAAGTAGGGAAGAAGCCGGTTTTTGATTTTCCGCCGCGAGATTACATTGAAATCGGGCAAAAACTGGACCTAATTGACACGGAAAGGGCCGCCAAGGTTTCCGGCAGCCGCTTCGGCTACCTAAAACACGAAGCGCCTCTGTTGGAATTCGCCCTAATTCAATTGGTGCTTAATTTTGTAACCAACGAAAAAAATATTCAAAAAATCATCAAGGAAAATAAATTGTCCATCGCCCCGAAGCCCTTTATTCCGGTCGTCCCGCCGGTTCTAATCAAGCCCGAGTCTATGGAGGCAATGGGCTACATGGAGCGAGGGGGAGAGGAAATATACTACCTGGAAAAAGACAAGCTTTATCTGGTCGGCACTTCGGAACAGTCTGTCGGTCCGATGCATATGAATGAAAGTTTTAACAAGGCCGCTTTGCCGCACCGGCACATCAGCTTTTCAACCTGCTTCCGGCGCGAGGCCGGCTCTTACGGAAAAGATACCAAAGGCATTTTGCGCGTCCACCAGTTTGATAAATTGGAAATGTTTATAACTTGCGCTCCGGAAACTTCGGGTGACGAACATAAATTATTGCTTGGTATAGAAGAAAAATTGATGCAGGCGCTGGAATTGCCATACCGGGTGTTAAGTATCGCGGCCGGCGATCTGGGAGATCCGGCGGCTGCCAAGTACGACATTGAGGTCTGGTTGCCCGGCCAGAAAGAGGGGGCGGGGGAATATCGGGAGACTCATTCCGCGTCCAATACCACCGATTATCAGGCGCGCCGCCTGAATGTTAAGTACAAACCGGAGGGAAAATTCGTCCATATGCTCAATGGCACGGCTTTTGCCATCGGCAGGATTTTAATCGCGATTATTGAAAATTACCAAACAAAAAAAGGCACCATTAAAGTACCTAAAGCGCTGCGAAAATATGTTGGCCTTAAAGAAATAGTGAGGTAAGAAAATCTCCTCGGCACTGCCCGGGGAGATTTTATTTGTAAACAACACTGAAACCGAAATATATCGCCAGCATTGAACAGGCATTGTTAACGGCGTGAAAGAGCATCGGGTAGAGGATGGATTTCGTTTCTTGCATCAGCCAACCAACAAGCAGTCCGTACGCAAAAACCGTAATCGGATATTGGTGGTCTGCGGCCCAAAAATAGTTGAAGCCAAGCAATACCAGCCAGTATAGAACGCCTCCGGCAACCATTAGACGCTTTTTGTCCGGGAACTCTGCCGCGACAAACAGCGTAATCAGTAGGACCAGAAAGGCCGGTCCCCGAAAAACAAGCTCCTCCGTAACTGGAGCAAACACCATAAAATTGAAAATGCCCCGTCCGTTCTTCAATTCGCTCAAGAAGTAATCCCGAAGCATTGCGGACTCTTCCGCGGACTGCGGCATCAAAATCTTGTGCACGAAAATCGTCAGCACAACGGGAATCATTAAAAAAATCGCTTTTACGGCCGGATGGTAGGAGCGAAACCGTTTCAGTAAACTCATAAGCCACCTCTTTTCAATGGCCGGGATTTCAGTTAATCTGTAAAAGAACTTACCGATATTATGACCCTAAATAAGGTATTTGTAAATATAGACGCGCGGGCGGTTGAACATAACGTTGCGGCCATCCGCCGGCTTTTGGCCGGCAAAACTCGCCTCTGGGCAGTGGTAAAGTCCAATGCCTACGGCCACGGACTCGTGGCTTTTTCAAAATTGGCTGATAAATACGGAGTAGACGGATTCTGCGTGGACAGCGTTGTTGAGGGCGAAAAACTCCGCAAGGAAGGAATAAAAAAACCGATTTTAGTTCTCGGCCCGACATTCAAGCCACTGCTGGAATCCGCGGCAAAAAACAAAATCACCATCACGGTTTCCAGTTTTGACGGACTGGCGGAACTGTCCCAATCCCGCTTTAGGCCCGAATTTCACCTCAAAATTGACACCGGCATGCATCGCCAAGGATTTTACCCGGAAGAGTTGCCTCGGGCAATTACCATAATTAAAAATTCAAAATTCCTGCCTGCCGGCAGGCATGGGAAAATTGAAAATTGCCTGAAAGGCGCTTATACGCATTTCGCTTCGGCAAAAGACATAAACTATCCGGCATTTACCGAGGGACAATTTCGTATTTTTCAAAAGGCTGTTTCGCTTTTGGATAAAGCCGGCTATAAACAAATCACAAAACACGCAGCCGCCACTGGTGGCACATTGGTCAACCCGAAATACCATTTGGACGCCGTCCGAGTAGGAATCGGGCTCTATGGCTTGTGGCCATCGCCGGAGTTGATGACCCAATTTCCGAAGATAAAGTTGCGGCCGGTCCTGTCTTGGCAGGCGATAGTCAGCGAAGTAAAAAATCTCAAACCGGGAGATTTCGTCGGCTATGATTTAGTTGAGCGCGTCTCTAAAAAAACTAAAATGGCGATAGTGCCAGTAGGTTATTGGCACGGGATTCCGCGGGCGCTTTCCGGAATCGGCGAAGTGTTAATCAGCGGGAAACGATGCCGCATACTGGGAAGGGTCTCTATGGACTTGATTTCGGTTGACGCAACGGGAGTGAAGTGCGTGCGAGGATCCAGAGTGACCCTTATCGGCAGACAGCGGGGTGAGGAAATCAACGCCTACGAAATCGCCAGGAAACTCGGCGCTAGCTACTACGAATTGTTAACCAGGATCAATCCACTGACCGAGCGGAGGGTTGTCTAATGGAAATATTTTTTTCTAAAGCCCAACGCGATCGTTATTATCACCGGCTAAGGATAAAAATTTACTTAATCGCGGGCGCGGTCTCGCTGTTTTTTGTTTTGGGCGCCTGGCTCGTCCTGAATTTCCCGCTGTTAAGGATTAATAAATTTGAACTGGTCAATTTGCAAAGCGCCGAGGAAGCGCGCGGCATTATTTTAAATAACTGGCTTGCCCGGTTTTTGGGTTTCAACAATTTTCTTTCGTGGCCGTCCCAAGTCAGCGACATTGAAATAAAAAAGGAATATTTCGGCAGAATATTAACGCTTACCAGGACGGAAAAACCCAGTTTTGCCATTTGGTGCGCTCGCGAATGTTATTGGATAGACAACGCTGGTATCGCGCTGGAACCGGCCCCGGACACCGAGGGGCTGTCTATCCTAAAAATTTCTGACTCGCGCGACATTTTACTCGCGATTGGAAAACCGGTGATAAATGGGCAGTCTCTTTCTAATATCATCAAAATCGTAGAGGGTTTAAAAACCACGCCTCTGCGGCCGGAAAAATTTGAGGTTAACGAAGAAGATCGGGAATTTCGGGCAACCGGTTCGCGGGGCGAAAAACTTATTTTCAGTTTGCAGTTTGAGCCATCCGCGAAAATTTTTTCCTATCTTGCCGAAATTACGCAAAATGGACGGCTCAAAAGTTCCGCCTATGCGGATTTTACCGTTGAAAATCGCATCTATTTAAAGCCGCGCTAGTCTGCTTGTCCCAGCCGATAAATAAAGATTGACGTGCCGGCGCGGGCGTGTGGTTTGTACGGCTCCGCCAGCCACTGATATTCATCTTGCGGCGAGCGCCGCTGCGTCCCAGCAAGTTTTGCCTTGGCGCTTTGAATTGTATTAATGGAAACCGCGAGCCATTTGATGCCTTCGTTAATCGGATTCCCCCTGGCCGACCACCAATTCTCGGCCCATTCGCCAAGATAATACTTTGGATTGCCGCCGCCGAAATAATCCACCGCGATTTTTTCCGTCTTCGGCAAGTTGCTTTCCGCCCAGGTTTTTAAGCGCTTCAAATCCTGGCCCCAGTCATAATTTGAATCGGTAACATAGCGCCAGCCGCCATCAAGCCCGCCAAACATAAAATTGAAATAAGACAAAAAATGCGGAGCCGCCGACGCGGAGGACGCCAAGTACCAAATCAGCAGAACCGCCAGCAATGCCGATTTTAGAGAAAGACTGAAAATTTGGCGATAAATGACGGAAATTTTTATGGCAAAATTACGCATTAAATCCAAATTGCCTATGCTAAACCACTGCTTAATTCCACCGGCGGCAAGAATATAAATGAAAGGCAGTGTCGGCAGGATATGGCGAATGCCTATATTAAGGTTGCTGGTGATGCTAGAGAGCCAGTAAATGGCAATAAAAGCCGTCATTGCGAATTCGGCAAAATGCGTCGTCAGATAATCAACCAATTTCCTAGATCGCCTGAAAATTACTGCCAGAGCCGCTCTGCCTGTGTTGTACGCCCCCAGTCCGAAAGCAAAGAAAATTAAAATCAGTGACGCAACCGGCTCTTTCATTAATAAAACGAGCGGAAAATAATCGCGACGGGCCTGATTGGAAAGCTCGTCCGAAAAGTAATAGGTATTGCCGCCCGAAGAACGCTGCAAAACCATAAAAAATCCCGACAGGTATTCCGCCGCCGGCCGCAAAATCGGGCTTCCGGACATCCAAACCACCGATTCGGCAAGCCAATGCGGGTTGAAATTAGACAAATTGGCCTGCGCGTCAGTTACTTGCTTCTCAACCGGGTAATTCCAGGTAAGCGGCAAATAACCCAGGTAAACTATTATGAATCCGATAGAAAACACCCAGAACAAGGATTTAATATAATGCCACGCCTGGGCCGAAAAACGCCGCCAAACCAAGAAATAAACTCCGGCCAAAATTATAAAATAGGGCGCTAAAAGTACTGCCGAAAATTTCAAAAGCTGGGCAAAACCGAAAGCGAGGCCCGCCCATAAAAGCGTTTTGCGGCTCGGCCGCGAGAGTAAATTCAAAAAGGCGACGGTAGCGGCAAACATTCCAATGGCAGCACCGATATCCGTAGTGACATAGTGCCCATGGGCAAGCACCGTCGGCGAAAAAGCGAATAAAAACGTCGGTAAAAACGCCCACCATTTTCCCATCAGATTTTTGGACCAAAAATAAATGGCGATAATAAGAATCAGCGTCAGAATAATCGGCACCACTCGCGCCCAGGAAATGATTTTGTCGGCGTCATTGCCCGATTCGTATAAAAACTGGCCGCCAATAGTCCATTGGCCGTTAACGTCTCTCGTCCAAGCCAGGCTGTCGGTCGGAAATTTCAAATTCTGGAATAAAAGCGGGATGGCGGACAATAGTTTCACCAACGGGGGATGTTCGGGATTCAATCGGTAATCCAAATAGCGCGCGTAACTATAGCCGGCGGGTATATGAGCCAGCTCGTCAACGATTGCCGAGTCGCTTTTTGCGGCATTAAACATTAAAATACCGGACAAAAGCGCAATCAGTCCGAGCAGCACCAAACGCGCGCACGATGATAGCTTCGTCATTAGTTTAATTATATCATGTAGATAGGAGACCAGGATTCAAGCTACCGTCAAATTTAGAAGAGAGAATTTGAGACAAGTTCTAGGAACGACGAGGAGATTGTGCTGTCAGCACTCCGACGAG
>Ga0076049_109_pt1 | contig 25206 bp, 24 predicted proteins | sample RifGroB1_FD_68146 | JGI IMG/M metagenome (GOLD analysis project Ga0076049, IMG submission 68146) | Parcubacteria (Giovannonibacteria) bacterium GW2011_GWB1_47_6b
TGGTTGCGAATACTGCCTCCGGCAATCTCAAAGCCGTTGAGCGCAAGGTCGTACTGCATAGCGGTAATGCCCCCCAACTCTTTGCCGCCATCCGGCAACGATTCGTTGTGCGGCATACTAAATGGATTATGGCCAAAATCCCATTTTTTATCTTTTTCGCTGTACTCATAAAACGGAAAGTCTACAATCCACGCAAAAGCAAGTTCGTCGGGATCATTTTTGTCCTTGCGCAAATCGGGTTTGTCCGATTTATACCTTTCCATCGCTTCTTTATAGCTGATGTGCGGAAAAGGGACGGCCGTAATTTTTTTATGAGGCCAGGTGCTTTTGACAAGGTCCACCATCGCGCCTTCCAAAAATTCCATAACATCGTCGCGTTTTACAAAGCTCATTTCCAAGTCAATTTGGGTGAATTCCGGCTGGCGGTCGCCCCGCGTGTCCTCATCGCGAAAACAGCGCGCCACCTGGAAATAACGCTCCAGACCGGCCACCATTAGAAGCTGTTTATATTGCTGTGGAGCTTGCGGCAGGGCGTAAAATTTGCCGGGATACAAACGAGACGGCACCAAATAGTCACGCGCGCCTTCGGGCGTGGATTTGCCCAAAATCGGCGTTTCTATTTCAACAAAATCGTGCTCTTTGAAGTAGTTGTTAATAAATTGGAGCGTTTTACTGCGCATCCGCAAATTGTTTTGCATCCTGGGCCGGCGCAAATCCAAATAACGGAACTTCATGCGAATTTCCTCGCCGATTTCATGGCCGTTGCTGTTTACGTCAATCGGCGGCGTTTGCGCCTCCATTAAAACTTCCAGTCCTGTTGCCTGAATCTCAATTTTGCCGGTCATCAAATCCGGATTGACCATATTTTCAGGACGCTTTGCAACCTTGCCGGTAATTTTTACTACCCATTCGGGCCTTAGTTTGTCGGCAGTGGCGTGCAAATTTTTGTCCGCAAAAACCACTTGAGCGATACCGCTTCGGTCCCTTAAGTCAATAAAAATAATTTTGCCGTGGTCGCGCCGCACGGCTACCCAACCCATCAATTCAACCTCCTTGCCTTCATTTTTTAACGTATCGGCTATGAGAGTTCGCATGTCTAAAATATTACCACAATTTTTTCAAATAAACACGCAGTTTATCACCGTCAAAATCCACCAATATGGTGCGGTCACGGTCGGTTCGGAATATTTGCGTGCCGACATCAGCAAGGCGGCCCAACGCCGCGGGAGTCGGGTGGCCATAGGTGTTTTTTCCAACTTCAATCACAGAAATTACGGGGTTCACTGCCTTTAAAAATTCCGGAGAGCTGGAAAATCGCGAACCGTGATGTCCAACTTTCAATACTTGCGCCGAAAGGTCGTATTTTTTCAAAAGCTCGTCCTCAATATCTTTGCCGATGTCGCCGGTGTAGAGGGCGCGCAATCCCGATTTTTCCAACATCATCACCAAAACGGAATCGTTTAACTCTTTGCTTGCCAAATTTTTTCGGTTCGGGGAAAGAACGCTCAAAGTTGCATCCTCGTATTTTATTTTATCTCCCTCCGTCAGGATGATGCGCCTGACCCCGTTTTCTTGAAGCGTTTTTTCAAAATCAGCATATGCGGCGGTAGTGCCCTTGCGGCCATTTTCAATTACCGCCCCAACTTTGTAGCTTTCTAAAACGTCAATCAGGCCGCCGAAATGATCCAGTTGCGGATGGCTCACAACCACCAAATCAATGTAGCGATCTTGTGCCGGCAATGCTCGCGCGAGGCCCTCCAAAACTTTTGTGTTTGGCCCGCCATCAATCAAAACCTGAACATCCCCCGGAAAATTAATAAGCTCGCTATCCCCTTGCCCGACATCAAGAAAATAAAGCCCTAAATTTTCCGTCCCGCTGCCAAACAGAATCGCATGCCAAATAAATCCATTCGCCGCAATTAAAACCAAAAGCGCTGAGTACAAAAACCTTTTATTAGAAAATTTGTTCATCTTCCCAACTTAAATCGTCCCTTTTCGCTGGTATGACGCGTCATACCAGCGCTTTTTCAGTCCAATACCTCTGGGCCGAGGAGGGTTTTTAATTAATTCCCAAAGATCTATGTCTTTAAATAAATCGTCTAGCCACGAATACCCTGTAAATTTAGCCAATCGATTATCGTCGCGCCTTTTTCCTTTTAAAGATCTTTGGCTTCTATAGGATTTCGGTGAACCTAAAAGATTTTTTCTAAGAGCACTGATTGTATTGCGAGACAGCCATAGTTGCCGACCTATTTCTCTTGCGCCGACTCCCTTCTTAATCAAAGCCAACGCCGCCAGACGCCTGGCAATTAGTCGCTTTTCGTAATTAGTAAAAATAGCATTTACTGCCCCTTTGGATTTTACCCCGGAAAACTGGTCTAAAAATCTGCCCCACAAAAAATCTTGCCACTCGGTTCTGTGTTTTTTCTGAAAATCGCTGTGGTGGTTTGTTGTCATGGTAACTTCTTCTTTCCCGGTGGTATGACGCGTCATACCAGGCAGAATCACATTAATATGCTAAGAATTTTGGAGAAAATGCCGATGATTGTCAATTCATATCCTAGAAATACTTGGACAGGCAAAGCGATGACCCAAGAAAACCAATAACCAACGATAGCTGCAAACCCGATGAAGAAGCCAAGCCCCATTGTTATCGGGATAAATTCCAATAGTAGCACGTTAGTTAAAATAGACACCGGGGAAATAAAACCAAAGTGATAAATAATAATCGGCAAAACGGCAAGTTGAGCGGAGGTGGTGGTCCAAAAATTAGAACGCCAGCTAAAAAATCCTGGCTCGTTTTTGACCTTAAATTTTTTACGAAGCCAAGGCTCCAGATAAATAAGCCCGACGAGCGCCACGAAGGAAAGTTGAAAACCGATGTCAAATGCAAGTATCTTTGGATTGATTAGCGTCATGGCAAGGGCGGCTGTGGCCATTACGTTTGGAATGTAAGCTACTCGACCAACTCGATCCGCTAAGATAAGAATCATCGCCATGATCGCCGCGCGAACCACAGACGGCTCGGCTCCGGTCATTACCACAAATCCAATCACGACAAGAATACTAAGGGGCAATCTCCATTTCTTAGTCACCCACCACAAGGCAAAAAAACCGCCGACATAGCGGATAATAATGGATATGTTATAGCCGGACAGCGCCACTAGGTGGGTTGTTCCGGTCAAGCGCAATTTTTCTTTAAACTCGTCGCTAAATTCCGAAGTATCGCCAAGCGTCAATCCAGAAAGAAAGGCGGCTTGCTCAAATGGCAAAACTTTTTTAAAACTGCCAATAAAATAATCTTTAATTTTAAAAAGCGTTCCTTTTATTGATGGCGCTGTCTCGTGGGATAGCAGCTCTGCTTTTGGAAAACCAATCAATCCCAAAATACCCTCCTTTTGGTAGTAATCGGCAAATTCTCCCTCCGGCCTTGTTATTATTCCAAGCACTTTAATTTTGTCGCCGTACCTGAATTCCGGGTAACGCGAAGTTGTGAATTGGATATTATCAATCCGCAAAACCTGACTATTTAATCTCTGCTCGGCCTCGGTAATAGTTCCGGTGATTTCCACTTTCTTGTCAAAAATGATCGCGGGGTCCTGCTGGAAATAATTAAAAGTAAAAAAGTATCCCGCGCCCAAAAACATCGCCAAACTAATTGCCACTACCCCGCGGGGTAGTGGCAAAAGCAAAAAATGGGTCGCGGCAAAAAGCATAGCGACCAAAAGCGCGATTATCAAAATACTGATTAAATACGCCTGCGTAAAATTGTGCGCGGCGCTCGCCACCAAAACGCCCACCAAAAAGAAACAGACAACCCAAAAGAAAATGTCGCGAATTTTCATTATTTTGCGGATTTTATTACCCCCCCGCCTAGCATCACACCTTTTTTGTTGTAGAAGACCACTGATTGGCCAGCGGCAACGAATTTCACGGGCTTGTTAAATTCCAGCGAAATTTTTTCATTTTTCATTTTTAATTTTGCCTTTGCTAATGGTTGGCGATAACGGACGCGGGCAAGTACGGAAGTGGTGCTTTGACGCGTCAAAGCACCGTTATAGTTCGCGACAGGAGGCATTAAAAAATTAATATTGGTAAGCGCGACTTCTTTTTTGTATAATGCCGGGTGTTTGTCGCCTTCGGCAATAACAATTACGTTTTTTTTAACGTCTTTGTCCGCAACGTAAAACGGTTTTTGATTGGGTTTATTCTTAACTCCTAATTCTTGATTCTTTATTCCCAAGTGCCGCTGGCCAATTGTGTAAAGATGGGCGCCGTGGTGTTCGCCGATTTCGTTGCCGTGAATATCCAAAATCGCGCCTTTTTTTGGCTTGATGTACTTTTTTAAAAAATCCGGCAGAGAAACTTGGCCGAGAAAACAAATGCCCTGCGAGTCCTTTTTCTGCGCATTATGCAAGCCAAATCTCGCCGCCAGTTTTCGGACTTGGGGCTTCGTATATTCGCCGATTGGAAAAAGGCAGTGCGCTAATTGTTCGGACCGCAAAGTCCACAAAAAATAGGACTGGTCCTTCGCGCGATCGCGCGCAATTTTCAATTTACCCATGCCTACCGGCAGGCAGGAATTTTCAATTTTCAATACGTAATGGCCCGTGGCCACAAAATCAGCGCCCAGTTCCATTGCTTTTTCGTAAAACAGGCCGAATTTTATTTCCTTGTTGCACATCACATCGGGATTCGGCGTAATCCCCTTTTTGTAGCCGCCAATCATATACTCAACTACCTTCTCCTTGTATTCCTTTTCAAAATCAAAAGTATAAAAAGGTATGCCGATGGTTTCAGCGACGCGGCGCGCGTCTTCGGCATCTTGAGCGGCACAGCCATCCACGTTGTAGCACTTCAAGTGGACGCCGATTACCTCATAACCCTGTTTGTTGAGCAATGCCGCGGCGACGGAAGAGTCTACCCCTCCGGACATCCCTACAAATACCCGCTTAATTTTCATGGCCATATTTTAATATAAATTTTGGAAAATAAAAAGCGGCTTTGATTTTTTCCCCGATTCGCATTATTTTGTATATACCTGCCAGCAGGCAGGTTCGCTATCACTCATATGTTGTCATACAACGAATTAAAAAAGGGTACGATTTTTGTGCTGGATGGCCAGCCGCATGAGGTGATGGAATATGAATTCCTGCGGATGCAGCAAAGAAAACCGGTTGCCAAAACAAAGATTAAAAATCTTATCACCGGCAAAATCGTGGAACGCGCCTTCCACCAAAACGAAAGTTTTGAAGAGGCGGATATACAAAAAGAGGATATTAAATATCTCTATAACAACAAGGGCCAGTTTTGGTTTTGCAAAAAAGATGACCCGAGCAAAAGGTTTTTTATGACCCAAGAACAGGTGGGTCCAGCCGGAATGTTCATCAAAGCAAATACTTTGGTTATGGCTCTTAAATTCGGCGATCAGATAATGGGCATTAAACCCCCGATTAAAATGGAGCTGAAAGTTAAGGAGGCGCCGCCGGGCGTCAAAGGCGACACCGCCACGGGTGGGACTAAGGTTGCCATTTTAGAAACCGGCGCCACCGTTAACGTGCCTCTGTTTGTAAATGCCGGCGATATCATCAGAGTTAATACCGAAACTGGCGAATACGCGGAGAGGATAGAAAAATCAAAGGAATAATCCGCCGGCTGGCGGATTATTTTTGGTTCTTTTTGAGGGACTCGTCCAGAGCCTGACGTAGTTCATCTATATTTACGGCTGGCTTGGGCTTTGCCGCGCTAAAATCCTGACGAGGGTAGGGCTTTTCTTGCCGCGGCGGACGCGGTGGCAGAGATACTCGCAACGGCGGCTCTACGGGCTTTTCTATGGGCCGTTCTGCGGGACGTTCTGCCGACCTGGCTTCGCCATAGTTTTGAGTAAAGGTAGGTCTTGGTCTGTTGTAGGAAGGACGAGATATATCAAACTGCGGTTCCGGAGGTTTTATTGCCCATTCGCTGGCAATTTTTTTGGAAACTTCTTCCAACGGCGTGCTGTATTTGCTGCGGCTGTGCTGGATAATTTCCTCGCGATAAGACTCTTTCGGCGGCGTTGCCGGCCCGATGCCGTTGGCGGAAAATGGGCGCGAAGCCACACCGTCAATCATCAGCTTCACGTAAGCGCCAGCCTTAGGAAGGTTGACAATATCGGTTGCCAAAAACTCCGGGGTTAACTCTTTCTCTAAAAATTCAGCGTCTTCAGCCCCTACCCTGAAAGAGACAATAGTGCCAACATTGCCAAAAACGGCGTCACGAACCTTGGTATTCAAGTCGTGGGTCAATTGGCGAATATACTGGTGCGCCAAAATCAGGCACAACTTGTATTTTCTGGCTTCGGACAAAATATTCGCGAAGGAATCCGTGGCAAAGTTTTGAAACTCATCTACGTAAAGATAGAAGTCTTTGCGTTCCGACTCTGGGATATCCACGCGAGACATAGCCGCCAACTGAAGCTTGGTAATCACCAAAGAACCCAGCAGGGCGGAATTGTCTTCGCCGATTTTCCCTTTGGAAAGGTTGAAAATCAGTATCTTTTTGTCGTCCATCGCCTTGCGTAGATTTAAAGCCGAACGCGGCTGGCCCAAGATGTTGCGCACTAAAGGATTCGCAACGAATTGGCCAATTTTGTTTTGTATAGCCGCTGTTGCCTCGGTCTCAAATTTCTGCGCGTAACGGGCAAACTCATTTACCCAGAAACTCTTAATGACCGGGTCCTGGAGCTGGTCCACCAGTTTTTTTCTATAATCTTTATCAGATAAAAGCCGCATCACGCCCAAAATTGTTGATTCTGGAAACTCCAGTAATGTGAGCAACGCATTATTCAGAATGTATTCCATACGAGCCGACCAAACATCTGGCCAAATCTTTTTAAAGACGCCCATAATACCCGAGGCCACAAGATGCCGAAATTCGTTGGTAACTTTTTCCAACGGGTTGAAGGCAATCGGAAACTCTATGTCGGAAGGATTAAAATAAACAACATCTTTGATTCGCTCCTTCGGAACGAAATCCAGTATCTTCTCGGCCAAATCTCCGTGCGGATCCACAACAGCCACGCCGTTGCCAGCCCGGATGTCGGAAATAATCATATTTTCCAGCATAGTTGTTTTGCCCATGCCGGTTTTGCCGACAACATACATATGCCGGCGGCGATCGTCGGTTTTAATGCCAAATTTTTTAGTCTGCCCTCGGAAATTAACTATTCCGAAAAAATTAATGTCTTCAATGTTTGCCATAAAGCAATGTCTAAATACCCTCCTTTCCCAATTGAAGGCCTCGATTTTTACGACGATTTCGAGGCGGGACGACGAAGGAATAGACTCTATTCCGAGGAGGAACAACGAAGAAATCGTTTAAAATCGGGCCTCCTTCGGTAAGGAAATTTTGCTCGCTGCCTTTGTTGCTCGGGCTTAGCATAAGGTCTATGCTTGCGCCCTCGCGTCTCGGCATTGAGGCCCTGCCTGCCGGCAGGCAGGCAAAATTTCTCTTATCAATTGTGGAAAAAGGGTATTTAGACATTGCTTATTATTCTACCGGTAAGCCGGCGGGCGGCTCGCCCTTCTTCGCTCCCAATCGCCGCAACAGAGGCGCCTCCACGACTATGCTCGGGAAGTGAAAAATGGTCGCCAACTCCTCAACGTTGAGTACCGAAACTTTTTTAGGCCAAAACATGCGACGGTAGCTTTCCCATATTCGCCGTTTGCGGAACCAAAGCCGGCGGTCTTTAAAAAGCTTGATGTTACCGCGAATGACGGTAAACGTATCCACGTTAGGGCGCAGACTATTGAGATTTAAAGTTGAGTATTGCTGGAAGGACGACATAACCGCTCCAATGTTTGAACGGGTAAAACTGTCTCGCCGGTCAATGTACAAAAACCGGATGTTGGTTTTGAATCCAAGCCGGCTGATTTTTTTCTCAATCGCCTCAACCACGTCCCTCTCGCCCTGCGTCAGCAACAAAAGCGGGTTGGGGCCTTCTCTCGGTTTTTCATCGCCGGACCAGACCGGATGTTCAATGGTGGCAATGCTAAAATTGCGGAAAAATTCCCAGACTCTGTCGGCGAATCCCTTGGACGCTGGTTTTTTGCGGCCGATTAATTTGTCGCGCAACGCCTCCCCCTCCTTTTTCCATTCGTCGCCCGTCGGACTCACTAAAATTTGAATCCAGATGGCTTCGTCATTTTTTAACTTGGACATTGCCTCGGTAAGCGCCGCAATCGGATCCAGACGTTTTTCTTTTTGCGCTTCCTCAAAGTAGTGGTAGGTCTGTATCGGATAAGCATCCTCCCTTGAAAGATGGTAGTCCGTCCCCCAAACATCATAAACTTTATTGGGCAGGGTCTGCGGCATCAACTTCTTGTAGTCCTCCGCTTCGTGGATTTCGGTATCGGGATATTGGGCATAAACCGACGCCTCTATCAAGTTACGGTACCCTTCCGGGGTGCGAATATAAAAATGTACGCCACCGGCAAACCCCACCAACTCAAAAGAGATCCAGTCCTCTCTCAAATGGCCTTCTATGTATTTTTGAGAAAAACGGAGACCGAATGAGTAAATACTGTAAACGGCAGCAAAAACCTGCTCCATCGCCTTAGGAGTCTTTTCAATGACCGCCGGAATCTTAATTTCCAACAGCGTCCACTTAATACTTCTAAGATAACCAATGTAAACGTGGTAAACCCAGAATTTCCAAAAAACAAAACCAAGAGCCAAAGGCAAAACCACCCACCAAGTGAGGGCAAAAACTGCGATTATGTTGTTAACGATTGCGGAAAGAGCTTCTAAGATCACTAAGTAAATTATACCAGAGTCGTATAACGGCCGTCACCTAATCGTTTAAAGTTCTTGCGATTCTGAAGGTTTATTAAAATGGTATTTTCCTTAAAAAGCCGCTGTTTCAAAACCGTCTTCACAATATCGTTTGATTTCATCGGCCCGTGTTTTTTCAGAAAGTGGCCGATAATTTCTTTGGCAGTGCCCGGCACAACGCCGAACTCGCCCAAGGTATAAGTTCCCTTCCCGACCAGAACAAACCTCTCGTCTTTTATTAGCTCGTTGTGGATAGTCGGCGCATGAGCTTCTTTTTGACGTAAATTACTGACCAGTGAAGCGATTTCGTTAAAGTGAAGCGGCCGCTTTTCCTTTTTCAAAACCAAATAAGCCCAATCACGAGCCGTTTTCGGATTAATTTCCGGCCGACTGGACAAGCCGAACTCGCCAAAAACATTTTGGGCGATTCTTTTTGAAACTGAAGCATAATTGCTGGCAACGGTATCGGCAAGGCCGAATTTCTTGGCAGCCGTGTCAAAAACTGCCGCAAAGTTTCCCTGTTCGGAATTTTTCAGCACATAGCTCACAAAACTCATTGCATTTTTCTGATTGGCTTCACTAAGATACCAGTAGGGGTAGAAGTTGGCGCTGTCCTTGGAATAATGAAAACGCTTGGACATTTCCAATAAAAACTTTACTTGATTAGATCGCGCGGCGCCGCCCAGATTTTCCACCAGCAAGTCCTCACGCTTTATTCCACCGGAATTTTTTAACTGTAGAGAAACGGTCTTTATAAAATCGCCAAAACCATTGCCGGAGGCACTGTCCTTGGCTCCCTTTATACCCAAGGCTTCAATTTGGCGAATCCGTTCGCGGGTCAGGCCATATTTATTGCCGAGCTCCGCCAAAGTTAGCATTGGCAATCCGGAAATTCCATAACGACCCTCCAAAATTTCTTTTTGGCGGTCGGAAAGACTGGTCAAACAGATTTTTATTAAACCGTTTATTTTTGCGCCATCAATCATATTGCTTGGTATATTACCACAATTAGCGCCAAAGTGTCAACAGGGGGCTGGCGACAAAGATGGATGAATACGTACCCACTACTGTTCCGACCAAAATGGTTAAAATGAAGTATTGAAGTGTTATGGGGCCGAGGAAATAGAGCGCCAGCAAAGTTAACACCAATGTTAGCGAGGTATTCACCGATCGGGCTAGCGTTTGATTAACGCTTTTATTAACCAACTGGTTGAAATCGGCCCGTACCCCGCCCTCAATTCTAAGATTTTCTCTGATGCGGTCAAAAACCACAATTGTATCGTGCACAGAAAATCCCATTACCACCAAAATAGCTACTATAAAATTCGTGTCCACTTCGACGTGGAAAAGATACCCTAAAACGGCGAACATTCCCGCCGGTATCAGCGTGTCATGAAACAAAGTAACCAAGGTAATCACGCCGTACTTCCAAGAACTTACCGGCTGGGAAACCTTGCGGAAAGCAAACGCGACATACAACGAAATGGTGACCAGCACTAATGCAAACGCCCAAATCGCTTTCCTTCTCAAATCGTTGCCGACTGCCGGCCCGATGTTTTGAAATTGCAATTCTTCCACGGCGCCGAATTTTGCGGAGAGCTCGGTCAATTTCTGCGCTTTTTCTTGGTCAGTTAAATTTTTGAGGCGAATCATAATATCGCCGTTATCCCCCGGCGTAATAAGCCCTTCCGGGAAAAAATTTTGCAGCTCCGCGCGGTCCGGAGCAGAAGCAAATTGTAACTGCCAGGAAACACCTCCGGCAAAATCAATTCCGGGTGTCAGGCCAAATTGCCAAATGGCAACTATACTCGCCAAAACCAGAACTCCAGAAAGCGTTAGAAAAATAAATTTATTTTTAATGATTGGCAACATAGTTGGTGTTATTGTTGGTATTATTTTTGATGAATGCGCGAAGAATCACCCGACTAACGGTGATCGCACTGAACATACTCAATAGCACGCCAAGAAACAGCGTAAGGGCAAACCCCCGAACGAAACTGGAAGTAAGGTAATAAAGAATGGTGGTGGTTAGCATCGTGGAAATGTTTGAATCGCGAATGGAGGGCCAGGCGCGGCGGAAACCTTCTTCAAGCGCGGCGGCGCGTGAAACCCCCTTAGCGCTTTCCTCTTTGGTACGGGCGAAAATCAAAATGTTAGCGTCAACCGCCATACCGATTGACAAAATAAAACCCGCGACGCCGGCCAGTGTCATGGTAATGCCAAATATCTTAAAGATGGCCAGCGCGTATACTATATAGAAAATAAGCGCCAACGCCGCCACAAAACCCAACCGCCCGTAATACAAAATCAGGAAGAGTATAATAGCCAAAGTTCCAATGGCACCGGCTGTTATCGCCTTATTAAGCGAGTCCAGACCCAATGAAGCGCCAACGGTTTGGCGGCTTATGAGCGAGAGCGGAGCCGGTAAGGCTCCGGCATTAAACAGGCTAACCAGCCGTTGAACTTCTTGAAACGTAAACTGGCCGGTAATCTGCGCATTGCCGCCGCTAATAACCTCTTGAACAGTCGGCATGGAAATTAGCTCATTATCCAAAAAAATAGCCAGCGGCTTTCCGACATTCAGCTTGGTTAATTCCTCAAATATTTTCGCTCCTTCGGAATTGAACTGAACGGTAATCAGCGGCTCATTGGTGTTGCGATCGGAACTGACTTCGGATTTTTGCAAATAACGCCCGGTGAGCTGGGTGGGCCGGAAGTTAAGTTTGGCATCTACCCCTTCTCCGGTTTGGTCAACTTCGCGGAAATCCAAAAGCGCCGTCCGCCCAATCTGTTTTATGGCCTCCTCAACATCTTGAATGCCGGCAAGCTCCACTATCAACTGGTGGGATTCGCCGACTTTGGCGGTCGTCACCCGCGGCTCGCTGACGCCAAAAACATTTACACGCCTCTCCATCACATCGCGCAAGCCGTTGAGCACCGAAGCGCGGTCGGTTTGGGCAACATCCTTCATATCGGCCTCATAAACAAGATAACTTCCGCCTACTAAATCCAAACCCAAGCGCCAAGGCAAAAAACTTTTTCCAAAAACCTGAAAAACCAAAAGGCCGGCCGTAACCGCCGAAACTATTATCAAAAAGAATTTAAGGTTGTTTTTACCGGACGGGTTCATGAATGACAATTGCTTGCGGAAAAGTGATTTTCATTATACTATACCTCATAGTTTTTTGAAAAGAGGCGCACGATGGAGTCTGTGGCAATTGCGATTTTGAAAATCGCGTTTGGCTTCGGAATAATTCTTGCAGTTCATGAGCTCGGCCACGCGATTGCGGCAATGCTTTGCGGCATCAAGGTCCAACGTTTCAGCATAGGTATCGGACCGGGACTAAAAATCAGAAACGTGCCCAAGCTGAACGAACTTGTCATCACCCCGTTTGTCATCGGCGCGTACGTTATGCTGGACGAAAATGACCTTGCCCGCAAATCTTTCTGGAAAAGAAATTTTGTGTATGTCGCCGGCATGCTTAGCAACGTTATCGTGGCAATTCTGATTTTGATTGCATACGGCGTTGCCGTATCCAAGGCAATCGGGGTTTCTTTCTATATTTGGCTGGCCGGCTGGCCGCTGACCATCAGTATGCTCACGTCGGGCGCGGTGGCGCCTTCCGAAGCCGTGTCCGGACCTATCGGTATCGGACAGATGATGGCCGGGAGTCAATTTCCGTATTTTATTACCCTGGCACTGTTGAATCTGGCCGTGGCAATGTTTAATTTGTTGCCGCTTCCGCCTTTTGACGGCGGTCATATGATGACTTCCGTTTTGGAAAAAATAATGAGCAAGGAGCGGCTGAAAAAGACGGTTTTCGTTCTGCAGATGGTCGGACTGGCATTCATAGGTTTCCTGCTGGTTTTTGGAACCATCGGAGACCTTTCAAAGATTTTTAAACCCCCTTCTCGGTAAGGGGGTTTTTTATTTGAACTTAAGATGGCCGCGGCCATGACAGCGCTGACAAACCAGAGCCACTTTGAAATCGCTGTATTCAAAAAGACATCCGCCCCAATCTTTTGTGTTTCGCTCGGATTGAAGGTCTAAATTTTTGCGCAATTTTTCCAGCGCTTCTTGAGCCGATCGCGCTTTGATATCGCGGTGGGTGTTGCTCGTTGCTGTCTTGTGAGTGTTGGGATCCGTTGCCGTAACCGCGTAAAAAATTCTGTACGGTCGCGGAGCCACAAACCATCGCAACGGTGTTTTATCTTTCCGGCGCCTGGTTTTATTGCGACGCACGTTTGCCCCTAGTAAGAACTATGTTGAAGTTTAAATTATGACCAAAATTTGTCAAACCGGCATTTTTATATTAAATTACAATGTAAGGAAAGCCCCCATACCTGCCTGCCGGCACCTGCCGGCACCTGTCTGCCCTGCCTGCCGGCAGGCAGGCGACAGGCAGAGGCAGGGCTCAATGGTAGGGCAACTGCCTTTAATGAGGCATTGCCTCATCAATTGGTTCGCTCGTTAAAAATAAAAACAGATAAAAAGATTGTTGGCATAGTGCCCCCATAGCTCAGTGGTAGAGCAGCTGCCTTTTAAGCAGTTGATCTAGGTTCGATTCCTAGTGGGGGCACCAGATAAAATTTTCAATTTACAATTTTTAATTTTCAAAACATTTGTTTGGGGCTCACCCCAAGAAAGTCTTCTGAAAGGAATTGGCGGAGCCGCGAAAGCAGGGTCTTTTATTTATAATAGGAGGTTAAATAAAAGTTTCGCGGCGAGCCCATAGGCGCCTGCCTGCCGGCAGGCAGGCTCACCGATGCAAGGTCGGAGCGAATTCCGTTCGGATATTTTCAAACAGACACCGCAAAAATCAAAATCACCCACTGGGGGTGTTTTTGATTTTTCTTGGTGGGATTCGAACTAAGCCGCACCCCATGTTGGAAGGCAGCCCAGGTGGTATGACGCGTCATACCACCTGGGCGCTGGAAACCCGAACCTGCCTGCCGCCTGTCTGCCGACAGGCAGAGGTAGGGATTCCTAGTGGGGGCACCATTGATTTATTACTTGATTTAGATGTAGTCTGTGCAAAGCGAGTCAAGATTAGCGCGGGAGGCAAAAGGATGAAAATATTGAAATCGCACTTTGTCATTGAAGATAATATTGACGGCGAACGTATTCTGAAAAACTTAGAACGGTACGGCCGAACTTGTTATAAGTCCGAGGATAGAATAACTGCGGGTTCTGCAAGGAAGTTTATTGCGGCAATTCTTAAAAGTGGCCATGAATCCGTAATTGAACATGAAAAAGTCACGGTGCGAATTATCTGCGATCGGGGCGTAACGCACGAAATTGTGCGCCATCGGGTTGCCTCATATTCGCAAGAATCTACCCGCTACTGTAACTACAGATCGCGCGGTATTCAAGTTATTGAACCTTTTTTCTTTGTCGGTAACGAACAGAAGTATCAGATATGGCTGAATGCAATGAGTGCTTGCGAAAATTCTCTCAAAACCGAAATCGTCATCACCTACAATCTGCGGGAGTGGAGACATTTCTTCAGACTTCGCTGTTCAAAGCGAGCTCATCCCCAAATGCGAGAAATCGCCGTTCCTCTCCTCAAAGAATTCCAACAACAAATCCCCGTCATTTTTGACGACATCACGACAGAGGGATAAACAGCTTACCCATTTATATCCAAGCCCCTTATGAAAAATCATTCGGGGCTTTTTCTTTTCGCGTTAGTTTTTACTCCAAACTTAAATTTCCTTCTTCAGGTCGTCTAAAAGTTTTTTTGCTTTTGCGTTAAACTTTTTAGGCGTTTTTACTTCCCATTCAACATACAAATCTCCTCTGCCGAATCCGCCAAAACGCGTCATTCCCTCGCCGGGAATTTTCAGTTTTTCTTTCAAGCTGAAGTTAGCGGGAATTTCCACGTAAATTTTATTGCCGTTGATGGTAGGTATTTCAATTTTCGTGCCGAATAAAACGTCCAACAGACTGATTTCTTTTTTTACCAAAAGGTTGTCGCCTTCGCGCTCAAAAATCTTGTGCGGCAAAATCTTTACCCGAACATATAGATCCCCCGCTCCGGCTCCGCGCTCTCCCGTTTCTCCGGCGCCGGAAAGCTTTATCAATTGTTCGTTGCTGACTCCGGGAGCGATTTCTACCGAAACTTCTTTGTTGGATTGTACCCGGCCGGAACCGCGGCAATCGGAACAAATTTTATTGGGTACCTGACCACTACCGGAGCACTTGGAACAGGGGCGAACCTGGGCAAAGCTTCCGAAAAAAGTACTCCGCGATTCTTTAATCTCCCCACGCCCGCTGCAAGTGGCGCATTCCGTCAGGCCGGCATCCGCAAAATAGCCGAGGCCGGAGCAACTGCCGCACGGACTAAACAGCCGCACTTTAAATTTCTTTTCCGCCCCGCGAAAAGCTTCCTCCAGCGCAATTTCTTGGACTATTTCCAAATCGGAGCCGCGGCGGTAGCTTTTGCGCCGTTTAACTCCCAGACCCTCAAAAAATACATCAAAGAGATCGCCGACGCTTCCCAAATCATCCAGATTGCTGGGGTCAAAACCAAAACCAAATTCAAAATTTCCGAACGGCCCGCCGTGTGATGAGCCAGCCGAACCGTCAAAAACCCGGCCAAATCGGTCGTATTGCGCCCTCTTTTCCTTGCTGGAAAGGACTTGGTAGGCCTCGTTAATTTCCTTGAATCTGTCGGCATTGCCGCCGGCTTTGTCGGGATGGTATTGATGCGCGAGCTTCCTGTATGCCTTTTTAATATCCTCGTCGGAGGCCGTTTTATCAACACCTAAAATAGTGTAATAATCTTTGGGCATTTTACGTTAAAACAATAACTTTTTGGGGACGGTTTTGCAATTCAATTTTGAAAAATCCGAACTTGAGCAAGAGCCGATATAAACCGTAGGCCAAATAAGTCGCTGGCCAATTTACCAGCGCCAGAGAAAACTTTATAAAAAGAAAAATAATGATTCCGACGACAAACAAAATAACGTTTTGCAGAATATCGGGAAGCTGTAAAAAGCGCCCAACGGTGGCGTCATAGAAAATATTTACGGATTTGTCGGTGGCTTGTTGAATGATATTAGAAACGCCAGGAACGGGAAAATACGTCGCCATAATTGGCTCAATGGGCTGAATCATTGCCACAAAATAACCCTTGATAACCGCGGGATTATTAAAATTAAAAGTTGTTAAATACAAAACGACGGCAAATAAAGCGAGCGCCGAAGATGCCTTGCTGATTACAGCACGCCCGTTCTGCCAAAAATGAATTTCCAGATTGTTTTTCAGTTCCGAGCGCCCGCCATAATACGCCTGAACCATCCACAAAAAAGCCAAGACCAGCGCGCCGGCCAGCATCAGCGACGGCCGGAAAGATCCGACGACGGCAATAAGGACGAGGTTCAACAGCACCGCGCCTACAACCGGCCAAACGCTATCCAAAAGCAAAGTCATCATCAAAAAAATTGCCAAAAACACAGCTCCTCCCAAAACGAGAAGCAAGACGGAAGACAGCGACACTAACGCAATCACCGACTTTAATAGAAAAGCAAAAATAATCGCGGATAACGCCGACGCCGCGATTAAAGCGATTGTTTTAAGAACTTTTGGGTTCATTCTTGCCGTAAACGGCGGCGCCTATCTTTTGAATTTCGGCAGAAAGTTCGTTCGCGGCATTTTTAATGGCGTTCGCGTCTTGCCCGTCTTTCACCGTTTTGAGCGCTTCTATTTTTTTGGTGATGGTGTCTTTGGTTTCGGCGGGAATTTTTTCACCGGCGTCTTTCACCGCTTTTTCTGAAGCGTAAACCAGCTGCTCGGCGTTATTTTTGGCCTCCGCCAAATCTTTTTTCTTGCGATCTTCCTCGGCATACTGCGCCGCCTCGGCTTTCAGTTTCTCAATCTGTTCCTTGGTAAGACTGGTAGACGCTTCTATTTTGATGGACTGGGAACGATTGGTGGCTTTGTCCTTGGCGGAAACGCTCAAAATGCCGTTGGCATCAATATCAAAGGTGACTTCTACCTGCGGAGTGCCTCGGGACGCGGGCGGAATGCCGTCTAATATAAAGCGCGCGAGGGTTTTGTTATCGGTGGCCATCGGTCTTTCGCCCTGCAAAACGTGTATTTCAACCGAGGGCTGGTTATCGGCCGCGGTGGAAAATACCTGGCTTTTCGCCGTAGGAACGGTGGTATTTTTTTCTATAATCCTGGTCATTACGCCACCCAGAGTTTCTATACCAAGTGAAAGCGGAGTAACGTCCAAAAGCAAAACGTCTTTTACTTCTCCCTGTAAAATTCCCGCCTGCGCGGCGGCGCCGATCGCGACCACTTCGTCGGGGTTAAGATTTTTATGCGGCTCCTTGCCGAAATATTTCTTTACAGCTTCCTGCATCGCCGGCATGCGCGTCTGGCCGCCGACCAGGATAATTTCATTTATGGCGCTAACATCAAGCCCCGCCTCTTTGACGGTTTTGCCCAAAATCTGGACGGAACGGTCAATCAAATCGCGCACCAGTTCCTCCAGCTTGGCTCGCGTTAACTTAAGCAAAAAGTGCCGCGGCCCGGAGGCATCGGAAGTTATGTAAGGAAGGTTTATTTCGGTCTCAAAGGCGCCGGACAATTCGTGTTTGGCGCGCTCCGCCGCTTCTTTCAAACGCTGAAGCGCGAGCGCGTCTTTGGCCAAATCCACACCATCGGTCTTTTTATATTCACCAACGAGATATTCAATAACGCGCTTGTCAAAGTCATCGCCGCCAAGATGCGTATCGCCGCCGGTGGCTTTAACTTCCACGGTGTCGTCCCCGACCTCCAAAACGGAAACATCAAAAGTGCCGCCGCCAAAATCATAAACAACAATTTTCTCGTTTTTTTGCCTGTTCAAGCCGTAAGCAAGCGCCGCCGCCGTCGGTTCGTTTAAAATTCTTTTTACTTTCAGACCGGCGATTTCTCCGGCATTTTTGGTGGCTTGCCGCTGACTGTCGTCAAAATAAGCCGGCACCGTAATCACCGCCTCTTCTACTTTTTCGCCCAGCTTCGCTTCGGCGTCGGCTTTCAATTTTGCCAAAACCATGGCAGAAATTTCCTCCGGCTTGTACCAAGTTCCCGCCTGCCCGGCGGGCAGGTCTCCCATTTTTACTTCAACGCCGCCGGTTGAAGACTCGCGAATGTCGTAAGGAAGCCACTTTTTGTCGTGCTGGACTTCAATGTCAGTAAATTTGCGGCCGATCAAGCGTTTCACGGAAAAAATCGTGTTCTTCGGGTTGGTAATCGCCTGCCTTTTTGCCAGCAAGCCAACCAGCCGTTCGCCGGATTTGCTGATGGCGACTGTGGAAGGAGTGATGCGCATTCCTTCGGCGTTTTCCAAAATGCGCGGCACGCCCGCTTCCGTAATCGCGACTTCCGAATAAGTTGTTCCTAAATCAATTCCAATTATTTTTGCCATTGTTTTATTATAACTTACTTTGATTTACTAAGTTTTACCTTTGTAGGCCGAATGACCAATCCGTTGAGCAAGTATCCGCCTGTCACCTCTTCAACTATCACGCCAACGGGAAGTTCGGATTCTGCCTCCCCCACCGATTCGTGAAATTGCGGATTGAAGTTTTCGCCAACCGTCACTTTGATTTTTTCCAAACCGTGATTTTTCAAAATATCCTGCATTTGGGACTGAATCGCCAAAAACCCTACCGCATCCTGCTTGGGTTGCGCCAAATTTTTTTCAAATGACGCAAAACTGTCCAAAACCGCCAGCAAATCCTTGATTATTACGGCGTTGGAAAATCGCACCACATCCTCAAAGCGCTTGGCCTCGTCTTTCTGATAATTTATCAAATCGGCCTTAGCGCGCTTCCAGCCATTAAGATATTCCTCCTCTAGCATTGGCGAACATTATATAGCTATTCAGCTTTTTTGTAAACTCTTATGTGCCGCAATAGCGCGGCAAGTTGGAACAGAATGCACCAGACCACCCGACTGAGGTTGTCGCTGTCCAGTTTCCATCCGAACACATTACATAATTGTAATTACAGCCAGAATCGCCGGGGGGCCTGCAAACCGCATCAGTTGAATACGACACACTGCCCAGACTTCCTTCATAAGTACAAAGAATCACCACGCAGATTGGAGTCCCATCAGCATTAACGCCACGCATTGCTCGCCCGGCAGGACAGGCCGCCGTCACATTTCTTTGCAGATACGTCGTATCGGCCGATAGCGTTGCGTCACCCACGCTTGCGCCTCCCAACAAGCCGGTTCCCGCCAAAACCGCTGTAATGTCGCCTGCTCCGGCCGCGGGCCAGGAGGAACGGCAATCGGCGCCAATACAAAGAGAGGCTCCGCGAAGGTAGCCGATGACGTCCAGTTTTTGACTTGGACTGGCCGTGCCAACGCCAATATTCGCTCCGGAGGCAATAAAACCGCCCGCCCCCGTCGGAGCATCACCGGAGGGGTCCGTCCAGCCAAAAACAACGCTCGCAACCAGCCAGCCGGTAAAAATAATGGCTACAATTTTTACAATGTGTTTTAGCATTTTAGCTTCCACAAGACGGTAAAATATCGCAGAAACTGTTACCAGAGGGATAGGACCAGACGCCACCAGTCGCGCAAGTCATAGGTATCTGGTAACGCGTGCCAGAAGCGGGGCAATAGTCAAAAATAGTGCATCTGTATCCAATGGAGTAGGTCCTATTACTCCAAGTACAAGCCATAGCCGCACAAGCAACGGTGCCGTCGTCATTGATTCCCGTGACAACTTGGCCAACTGGGCAGGTGCCGGTAACACGCCGTTGGAGATAGGTGGCATTAGCGCTTAAAGTAACCGCCCCGGTAGTTCCGCCGCCGCTAAGGCCGGTTCCGGCAATAACAGATGTAATGTCGCCCGCTGCCATTGTCGGCCAAGTGGTTATGCAAGTAGAACCTATGCACAAGCCGGTGGAACCGCGAAGATTTCCATTTACAAATAATTTATAGCTTGGGTTAGCTCCGCCAATACCGACATTGCCGGAGGTATCCACCGAAACTTGCCCGTCGCCCGTCGGTGGGTTGGCGGACGGATCAGTCCAACCAAAAGCAATGCCCGTAACAAGCAGGCCGATAAAGGCCGTTGATAAAATCGTTTTAATTAATAGTTGCATGTCACGGTTCCGTCGGCGTTAATAACCCTTAAATATCTTCCGGAGCCGACAGGGCAGCTGGCAATTCTGCGCTGGAGATAAGTAGTATCGGCGCTCAAGGTAACGCTTCCGGTAGTTCCGCCGCCGGTTAATCCGGTACTGGCCGTAACGCCGGAGATATCGCCATTCGCGTCAGCCGGCCAAGCGGAACGGCAATCGCTGGCGATGCATAGTTGAGTTGCTCTGACACTGCCGTTCACGTGCAGTTTTTGCGCTGGGGTAACGCCTATGCCGACATTACCGCTCGCGTCAACGATAATATACCCGGCGCCGCCGCTCGGCATTGAACTCGGATTAGTCCAGCCGAAAGCAACGCTCGCCACCAGCCAGCCGGCGAAGGAAAGCGCCAACACATCAATCCATCTACTCATATTTCCTATTATAGTATGGTAGAATTAAGTTAGCGAATGTGGATAACTCGCGCACAAAAAGTTGCCTGGATTGACATACTAAAACCGACTAAGGCCGACATTGATTTTGTAAAAAAACAGCATAAATTCCATCCGATTATCTTGGATGAGTTGCTCCATCTTTCCAGCCGTTCCCGGGTGGATTTTTATGCCAATTACTTGTTTCTTACTTACCACTTGCCGATCTACGACAAGTCTTTAAAAACCTCCCGCCGCGCCGAAATAGATTTTTTAATTACTAAAGATAAGGTTATAACCATTCACTACGAAGATTTGGAACCGCTGGACACTTTTATGCGGTCCATCAGCAACAATATCAATTTCAAGTCGCAGGCCCTGCAGGATTCCGCCCACTGCACATATTTTCTCATTCAAGAAATTATCCACTTCTCTATGCGCCAGCTTCGCCACATAGAGGACAACATCCGCAACATCTCGCAAGAAATTTTCAAAGGAAAAGAAACACAGCTTCTGGAAAAAATTTCTTACGCCAAGCGCGATGTTTTAGATTTCAGCATCATCAGCGCCCCGCAAGAAATTTTATTAAGCTCACTTATTGAAACGGGCACCAAATTCTGGGGCGAGGAGACAAAAATTTATCTCAACGACCTTGCCGGAGATTACTCCAAAGTCACCCAGCACGTGGAAAATTACCGCGCCACCATTGAGGCGCTGGAAACCACCAACGGCCAGCTGTTGAGCGCCAAAACCAACAACGTAATGCAGCGCTTCACTATTCTGGCCTTCCTTACTTTCCCGATGCTTTTCTTTACCCAGTTAGCTTCAATAGATTTTATCGGGAAATTTGTCGCGGCGACCCCCTTGCGCTTCTGGACGCTAACCGCTCTCATGGGAGTAATAGTGGTTTCACTCATAATCACGTTCCGACGCAAAGGATGGCTCTAAGCAAGAATTATGCTGATACACGACACTCTTTCGGGGAAAAAAGAGGACTTAGAAAAGGTAGCGGACAACAAAAAACTCCGCCTGTTTGTTTGCGGCCCGACCGTTTATGACTATATTCACATAGGCAATGCCCGCACTTATATAGTATTTGATAACCTTGTCCGTTATTTGCGCGCATTGGGAGTTAAAGTTTTTTATCTCCAAAATATTACTGACATAGACAATAAAATTATCCGGCGCGCCGCCGAGGAAAACACCAATGCCAAATCCCTCGCCAAAAAATACGAGAAGTATTACCACGAGGATGAAAAAGCGCTGGGCATAAAATCGGTAACCAAATACGCTCGCGCCACTGCCCATATCAAGCAAATTGTCAGACAGATTCAAACGCTCATTGCGAAAGGACACGCGTACAAAATAGACGACGGCTACTATTTTGATATCTCCACCTTTCCGGAATACGGCAAGCTCGCCAAACGCACCGTTAACCAAGCCGAGGATTCCGTTTCGCGCATTGATGAAAATGTCAACAAAAAAAACAAGGGCGACTTCGCGCTCTGGAAATTCAAAAAAGAAAACGAGCCGTCATGGAAAACGCCCATTGGCGAAGGCCGGCCGGGCTGGCACATAGAAGACACCGCCATTACCGAGCGCTGGTTTGGTCCGCAATATGACATCCACGGCGGCGCGGTAGATTTGAAATTTCCCCACCACGAAGCGGAGATCGCCCAGCAGGAGGCGGCGTCCGGAAAAAAACCGATGGTTAAAGTTTGGATGCACAGCGGCTTTTTGGTGGTAGGCGGAGAAAAGATGTCCAAGAGTTTCGGCAACTTCGTTACGGTCAAGGATTTTCTTAAACAATATCCCGTTGAAGTTCTACGATATCTTGTTGCGGCGCATTATTACCGTTCGCCGCTGGACTACTCCGACGGCCTGGCCCAACAGGCACGAAACACACTCAACAATTTGTCGCAATTTCTCGCGAGGCTGGAAATGGCAGGAGGAAAAACAGAAAACGGCGCCGTTTTGGAGAAAGCCGAACGGGATTTTTCGGCGGCAATGGAAAACGACTTCAATACGCCGGCAGCTCTGGCCGTAATTTTCTCACTAATCAATGAGAACCAAAAGCAAGTTTGGGAGCTAAGCCGAAAAAGCGCCAAAATGCTGAAAAAATTCATCAAAAACAAGCTGGAATTATTCGGCATCGGACTAAAATCAGTTAAAATTCCCCTTAAAATAAGGCGCCTGGCCTCAAAGCGCGAGTTATTCAGAACTAATAAACAATTTATTCAATCCGATGTCTTGCGAAAAGAGATAGAAGCGCTAGGATACATCGTAGAGGACACACCTCGCGGCCCGTTCCTCTGGCCGCGAGAATGACTGAATTTCTAATTACTAATTTCTAAAGGCGATAATTGGACATTGGTCATTTGTTAGAAATTAGGTCAATTAGAAATTAGAAATTTATGGCGAAGCCAGCTAAACTACCGCCGCAGAACCAGGAAGCAGAGCAATCTGTTTTGGGTTCTTTGTTGATAGATAAAAACGCCATCATTCAGGTGGCGGACGTTCTTGCTCCCGAGGATTTTTACCATCCGCAAAACGGCATAATTTACGAAACGGTAATGCGGCTTTTTGAAAAACGCCAGCCGATAGACATTATGACCGTCAGCAACGACCTGAAAGAAAAAGGCTCGCTAAAAGATGTCGGCGGCTCCACGTATTTAAGCAAATTGGTGGATTCGGTGCCTTCGGCGACAAATGTCGGCTACTACGCGAAGCTGGTCAAAGAAAAAAAAGTTTTGCGCGACCTCATTCACGCCTCCGCCGACATTTCCGAAAAAGCTTTTGATACTTCGGGCGACTTGGAAGAGACGCTGGACGAAATTGAACAAAGAATTTTTGCCATTTCCCAGCGTTCCGTGCCCCAGCGTTTCATTCATATCAAGGAGGAATTGCCGAAGGCCTATGAACGGTTTGAAAAGATGCACAGCGGCGAGAAACCGCTTGGCGGCTTGAGTACCGGCTTCCCCGGCTTGGATCAGATTTTGTCGGGGCTTCGCGGCTCGGATATGCTTGTCGTGGGCGCGCGCCCGTCTTTGGGTAAAACATCTTTTGTTTTGGAATTATGGACCGCCTGATTTCCGCGGAATCGGCAGTTCCCCTTTCCGCTTTGCGCACCGGCCGCGTCAGCAGTGAAACCGACTTTGAACTTATTCAAAAAGCCCTGGACACGTTTTCGCGGGCGCCGATTTTTATAGACGACACGCCGATGCCAAATATTCTGCAGATGCGCTCAATGGCGCGAAGATTACAAGCCGAACACGGTTTAAGCCTGTTGGTTATTGACTACCTCCAGCTCATTCAGCCGCGAACCAATTCCGATAACGTCGTACAGCAAATAACGGAGATTTCCCGCAATATCAAGGGGCTGGCGAGAGAATTAAACGTGCCGGTCATCGCCGTTTCCCAGCTCTCCCGCCAAGTGACCTCCGCGATTCCGGCTCCATAGAGCAGGATGCCGACGTCGTTATGTTCCTGTACAGAAAAGACCGCGAAAAAATAAATCCGACGCCCGAAGAGCAAAGCACCGCGGAAATAATCGTTGCCAAGCACCGCAACGGGCCGCTAGGCGCCATTAAGCTGAAATTTGACGAGCACAAGGCCACTTTCAAACCCATAGACAGTTTCCACTCCGATGCTGCCTGAACCGATAAAAAAATTCGTTGACGTGTTTGCCGCCTTGCCGGGCATCGGGCCGCGCCAAGCAACCCGCTTGGCATTTTATATTTTCAACCAAGGCAAGTCAGCCGTCGCCGAAACAACCAAGGCGATAATGGGCCTGGACGCGCTTAGAGCCTGCAGGGTTTGTTTTAATTCAACTGACGGAAATGAAATTTGCGGCATTTGCTCCGACGCGCGGCGCAACCACAACTTGATCGCGGTCGTTGAAAAGGAAACTGATTTAATTTCGTTGGAAAAAGCCAAGAAATTTTCCGGCCGTTATCTGGTTCTCGGAGACTTAAAACGCGGCGAAACACTCAACAACATCCAGAAGCTCCGGCTTAAAACCATCAAAAATGCCGATGAGGTAATTCTGGCGATTAACCCCAACGGCTATGGCGACCTGAATGCCGAATTGATTGCCCAGGAATTAAAAAGTGTTGCAAAAAAAATCACGCGCCTGGGGCGCGGCATTCCCACCGGCGGTGAAATTGAATTTGCCGATGAGGAAACCCTTGGGAGCGCACTAGAAAATCGGAGTTAAATAAAGCTGTCTTGACGAAAATTCGTAGGCATGCCACGATCAGGGCGGATCATTAAGGAGGATGTGTGAAGAAGTTCCTGGTGGCGACGACCGTGATCATCGCCCTGGCGATGATCGGAGCCGGCATTTATGCTGGATTTGACCGCGACCCAAACACCGAACCCTTCTGGTGGGCGTGCGGCGGATTGGTCGTGATGGCTGGCACCGTTTCGGTGGCCAAGGGAGGTGGATTCCTGTCTTAGAAAACAAAGAGGCGCTTACGCGCCTCTTTTTTATTTAATGCCGGTAATTTCCACTTCGGTAAACAACTGGCGATGCCCTTTCTTTTTGCGATAGCGGGTTTTGGAATGGTACTTGAAAACAATAACCGTCCTGGCGTGACCCTGTTTGATAACTTTGGCGTCAACTTTCGCTCCGGCGACATAAGGCGCGCCGATTTTAACATCATCGCCGTCGGCAATCATTAAAACTTTATCAAAAACCAAACCCTGGCCGGCCTCGGTTTCCAATTTCTCTATTTTCAGTTTTTGTCCGGCGGCAACTTTGTATTGTTTTCCGCCAGTTTCTATAATCGCGAATGTGGTAGCCATACTTAGTTAATTAACTGATATTATAGCGGCCACCGCGATTAAAATCAATAAGGATATGAAAAGCGTGGCGAAA
>Ga0076049_106_pt1 | contig 20340 bp, 20 predicted proteins | sample RifGroB1_FD_68146 | JGI IMG/M metagenome (GOLD analysis project Ga0076049, IMG submission 68146) | Parcubacteria (Giovannonibacteria) bacterium GW2011_GWB1_47_6b
GCCGGAAAAAGGTTGAATACCTTCATCCCAAGCTGGAGCCGATTTTTAAAAATACTTACGGAATCATGATTTATCAGGAACAACTGATGAGCGCCGCGCGAATGCTCGCCAATTTTACATTGTCGGAAGCCGATGTTCTGCGCAAAGCCGTCGGTAAAAAAATCAGGAAGCTCCTTCTGGAACAAAAAGAGAAGCTGATTCGCGGCTGTATCGCCAACAACGTACCGAAAGAAATCGCCGAGCAATTTTGGGCATTAGTGGAGCCCTTTGACCGCTACGGCTTCAACAGGTCTCACGCCGCTTGCTATGCCACTATTGCTTATCAAACGGCTTATCTTAAAGCTCATTATCCGGTTGAATTTATGTCCAGTCTTCTTAATGCCGAGGCCGACGACACCGACCGGCTTTCATTCCTGATGTCCGAATGTCAAAGGGTCGGCATTAAAGTTCTGCCGCCCGACATTAACAAAAGCTCGGCCAACTTCATCGCTGACAATGGCAACATCCGCTTTGGCCTCACCGGCGTTAAAAACGTTGGCGAAAACATAATTGCCGCAATCATTGATGAACGCCAAAAATCCGGCCCATTTGAAAATTTAGTCTCACTACTAAATCGCGTGAAGCATAAAGACTTGAATAAAAAATCGTTAGAAAGCCTCGCCAAGTGCGGGGCGCTGGATTCGTTCGGCATAGAACGCAACCATATTCTTTCCAATATGGACGATATTATAAAGTTCAGTCAGGCGTTAAAAAAATCCCATGACAGCAGCCAAATGGGGCTGTTCGGCTCATCCGTTTCCAGCCAATCGTTAAGACTGAAGTCCGCCGCGCCGGCGTCTTCAAAGGAAAAACTTACCTGGGAAAAGGAATTACTAGGCTTATACGTTTCCGATCACCCGCTTAACGCTTATCGGACCAAAATGCAGGAGCTGAACGTAAAGCCGATAAAGGAACTCATTGGGTTGCATAACGGCTGGGTAAATATCGGCGGAATTATCTCCAAGGTCCAAAAAATAATTACCAAAGCCGGCAAACCGATGGTTTTTGCAAAAGTGGAAGATTTTAGCGATAATATTGAAGTTGTGGTGTTTTCCGATACTTTGTCTCAAAACACCGACGTTTGGCAGGAAAACAAAGTAGTGTTAGTTTCCGGAAAAATTTCACCGCGAGACGGCGAGGCCAAACTTATTTGCGACAAAGCAACAGAACTATAAATATGGACAAAAAAGAAGCAAAAATGCGCGACCATAGGGAAATCGGGCAAATACTGGATCTTTTTTCTTTTCAAGAAATCGCTCCCGGCGCGCCGTTTTGGCACAACAACGGAATGATTATTTTCAAAGAGCTGGAAAAATATCTGCGCGCAGAACTGGATAAAAACGGCTACGAAGAAATCTCCACGCCGATAATGGTAAAAAAAGATGTTTTTGAAAAATCAGGCCACTGGGAACACTACCGTGAAAATATTTTTTATTTTGATAATCCCCGCGACAAAAATGAGCATCTGGTTATTAAACCGATGAACTGCCCCGAATCCACTTACGTCTACAATTCAAAAATACGCAGCTACAAAGATTTGCCTCTGCGCCTTGCAGAAATTGGACGCCTGCACCGCAACGAACTCTCTGGAACGTTGGGAGGATTATTCCGCGTACGGCAGATTACGATGGACGACGCTCATATATATGCTCGCCCCGAGCAGGTGAAAGAAGAGGTTGTGGCAATAATAGAAATGACGGAACGATTTTATAAAATGTTCCGCCTGGAACCGACTTATGTGCTTGCCACCCGGCCGGACAAAGCGCTCGGCACCAAAGAAGATTGGCAATTGGCCGAAAAAGCACTGGAGGAAGCCTTGCAATCCGCCGGCAAAAAGTTTTCTGTTGCGAAAGGCGAAGGGGCGTTTTATGGGCCGAAAATTGAAGTGCACTTAAACGATTCTCAAGGCCGCGACTGGCAGATGGGCACGGCGCAATTGGATCTTGTTATGCTACCGAAGCAATTTGAGACTTATTATATGGCCGAGGACGGTTCCAAAAAACTGCCGTGGGTCATCCACCGCGCGATTTTCGGTTCGTTTGAAAGGTTTATCGGCATGCTCCTGGAGCACACGGACGGCAAGCTGCCACTCTGGCTCTCACCGGTCCAAGCCGAGGTGGTGAACATCAGCGAAAAACAGGATGACTACGCGCGCGACATTACCGCTAAGATATCCGCCGGCGGCATCCGCACAAAGTGGAGCAGCGTTAATGACACCATTAACAAAAAAATCCGGGAGGCGGAAATCCGCCGCGTACCTTACATCGTAGTAATTGGTGACAAGGAAAAAGACAACAAAACGGTAAATGTCCGCCATTATACCGAAGGGCAGTTGGGCGAAATGACTATCAACGATTTGCTAAAGAAAATAGCAGCTGATATCAACCAATTTTCTTCCTGAACATTTCTTGCAGAAGCTGTGGATTTCCTTTTCCTTTGAGCTCCGCCATCGCCTTCCCTATCAGAAATTGCAAAGCGCTTTCTTTGCCTTTTTTGAAATCGGCAACCGCCGCTGAATGTTTTTTCAAAATTGATGCCACCGTTTGCTCAAGAGCGCTTTCGTCGGAAATTTGACCCAGATTTTCCCGCTTAACGATGTCATTGGGGTCCATTCCGGTTTCCAACATTTTCCTAAGGATATCCTTGGCGGTACGGCTGGAAATTTTTCCGCCGCTTGCCAAAATCACCAAATCGGCAAAATTTTCCGGGTCAATTTTTATATCCCCTATCGCGGCTCCCGTTTCGGCCATCAAACCAAAAAGGTCGCTGGTTAGATAATTATACAAAAGCTGAAAGTCGGCCCTGGCATCTTCCGATTTTAATTCGCTGGCCGCTTCCTCAAAATATTCGGCGACGGCGCGATCGCGGCACGCAACCTCGGCCTGTTCCGGCTTTAACGCGTATTCTTTGCCAAAACGAAGCCGCTTTTCCTTAGGCAACTCCGGCACCGCCACTTTTATGGCGGCCAAATCAAATTTACTCAAATCCAACGGCGGCAGATCCGGTTCGGGAAAATAGCGATAATCATGCGCTTCTTCTTTAATACGTTGGGAAACGGTTTTATGCTTCGCGTCGTCCCAGCCGCGTGTTTCTTGGACTATTTTCCCCCCGGAACTCAAAACTTCCTCCTGACGTTTAATTTCAAATTCAATGGCATCGTGAACCGCCTTGAACGAATTTATGTTCTTCACCTCAACCTTTGTGCCCAAAACATTGTCCGCGGATACGCTGACGTTTGCCTCAACGCGCATCTGCCCCTTTTCCATATCCGCGTCGGAAACGCCCAGATAGCGCAAAATTAACTGAAGTTCCTTGGCAAATTCCACGGCTTGATCGGCGGTCGTAATGTCCGGCTCGGTCACCAACTCCATCAATGGCACGCCAGCGCGGTTATAATCCACAAAAGAGCTTTTGCCGTCTTCCGAGTGAATCAGACGGCCGGTATCTTCTTCCAGATGAATGCGGCGCAAACGGACGCCATTTAAAACTCCGCCAAAAATCAATGGCAGGTCATATTGCGAAATCTGATAGCCCTTGGGTAAATCCGGGTAAAAATAATTTTTGCGGTCAAACTTGGAAAACTGCGGAATGTCACCCTTAAGCGCCATTCCGACTTTTAAAACCGACTCCACGGCGGCTTTGTTGATCGTGGGTAAAGTGCCCGGATGTCCGGCGCAAACCGGACAAACGTTGGCATTCGGGTGTTTTTCTTCCGGATCGTTAAGAGAGTCGCAGAACATTTTGGTCTGCGTTTTCAACTCGGCGTGTATTTCTAAACCAATAGTGGGCTGTCGTTTCATATTTTCACCTCTTGATTTTATTATAAGACACAAAACTGTTTAAAATAAACCCCCGTTTGGCGGGGGTCACATTAATCGTCGGCATAACTCCACGGGATCTGGCACAACTTCGTGAATCAGCTTGATGGCTGACGGCTCTTCATAAAGCTGGTCGGGGTATTTACCCATCAGCATTCGCGGGTCAAGCGCGTAGCAAATTTTTCTCAAGGCCGCGGCGGCGAATAATTCACCGATAGTATTCGCGCCAATGTAGCCGTTGAGGTTAAAAATAAAACAGACGTCGGCGGGCAGAACCTTTTTGAACAAATGTTCAAAAACTTTATCGCCAACCCTGGCTTTATAAACCTCGTCTTTCAGTCGCTCCGCCTCGCTGGCGTTAAGAAATGCCGGCGGCCTGTCTTCAAACTCCGGCTCCAGCACCCTGATATGGACTAGGCAAGCGTTGGAACAAATCTGCAATCCTTTGATAAATTGCTCCAACTCCGGCTTGAACCTCTGACTGCAACAAAAAACGACTGATTTGGTCATTGCTCTACTCCTTGTCAATTTTCAAATGACGCCATGAATATAAAACAAAACGCCCCCGATGTCCATCGGGGGCTAATTTCTTTCAACGAAAAAACGTAGAATCTCTTGGTCGTTCCGGCGGCGAACGGCAATTCTACACATAACAATGAAGTCGAGCTTGTCTTTTTCCACCACTGCGGCAATCATCGCCTTGTTGTCATTGGAGAAGCTTTCCCACCTTCCGTTGTGAAAAACGGAAAAGAACTCATAGGTTTCTCCCCCTTCAATGCCCCAAAATATCAAGAAAGTGTGTTTCCCAAAGAAAACCCATTCCTTGCCGCGGCCGAATCCGTCAGGAGTTAGGTAGATATTTTCATAAGCAATCCAGCGAGGCGCCCGGCAATCACCGGCTTCCGGCGGCCTGCGTATCAGTTTTTGGGTTTCAAACTCAATAAACAGGGAGAGCGTTTCCTTAAGCGTCCAGGCGGCAAAATTCGGCGGGGGTTTTTCAATCATAGAATCCCCAAGTCTTTTAAAATAAAGCGGGACCAAGACGGGTCAAAATCTTTGCGAGCTGCATATTGGCGAATTTCGTCCGGCGACATAAACCTCACAAATTTGTGCTTGCGGGGCTCTTTAAGCTCCGGTTCGCCCTGGTAGCTCTTAACCTCAAAAACGTGCCAAATGTGCGTGGCAATGCCGCGACTGCACCCAACCGACACGATGCTTTCCCATCTGCGTGTCATATTAATAACCCGAATGCCGGTTTCTTCCAGGACTTCGCGCCTGATGGCATCGCCCGGCTCTTCTCCCGATTCCACATGCCCAGCCGGCATCGCAAGTCCGATGGGTTTGACTAAGCGGTACAGCATCAGATATTCGCCCTTGGAATTTTTGATGACCGCGCCGACACTATGGCAGAATGGTGAAGTCATGAGCGCCTCCTCTGAAAGGTTTTCAACGTTCCAACGGCATTTTACAACAAAAAACCACCGGTTGTAAACCGATGGTTAGGTATGGTTCGTGCGGCCGTTAATGATCTTGAGCTGGCGGAAGACTTCCACCCACAGCGGCGTCAAATCATTTCTATTGGCATATTCCCGAATTTTCTTGGGTGACATAAATTTTACGAACGCATGTTCGCGCTTTTCCTTGCGGCGGGCCTTTCCGACATAAGTCAGGACGCGATAAATGCTCCACTTGTGTTTTGAAACGCCACGCTTGCATCGCAGCCGCGCGGTACCGAAAACCCCTCTGTAAACACAAGCAGTTTTCTTGGCGCGAATCCCCGTCTCTTCAAAAAGTTCGCGGGTAACCGCTTCAACCCTCGTTTCGTCCTCTTCAACGTGCCCGGCCGGACAACCCAATCCTTGGGGCTGTTGGAGCCGATAAAGTACCAGATAGTGGCCCTTACTATTCTTGACGATCGCTCCGACGGCATCGCAGCGTTCGTGCTTCATTGCAGCCACCTCTTTAGCCATTTATCCCAAACGAAATCAAAGTCCATCGGGTCGGCCTTGGGAAATTCCAGGGTAAAAATATGCCGGCGGTCATCATCGCCGTGCGCGACCACGGTGGTGGACGGCTCTTCATTCGGCCTCAAAAGCAAGATATTCATTTCAACGCCGTCAGCTTCGCCCATTTCCAAAACCGTGTTAAAGCCGATGTATCCGAATTTCTTGCTTTGCCGCTTCTTTGAAAGCGGGTTAAAAATCAGACAGATGCCGCCCTGTTTCGCGATCTTTCGTATTTTATCAATGTGCTGCCGAACCAAACCCGGCGTCTTATCTTTGTAACCGCGGGCCTTCATACGCTGATACTCTTCCTTTTTGATAAACGTTTTGCTGTGGTACCGAAAATTCGGATAGTGAACCATAACGCCACGCTTTTCCAGAAATTTCACGAAGGCGTATAGTTCCTCTTTGAATCGCTGGCTACAGCAAATAACAAGTGGTCTCACGATTATTTTCCTTTCAATGAACACCTTTAATCTAAGGAAGTGAGGGTTGAAAGTCAACAAAAAAACTCCGAGTTATTCGGAGTTTGTTAGCCAATAGCCAGATGGCCTAACTCTTTGAAAATTCCGCCCTTGCATTTGAGCCGGCGAAGCGCCTGCCCAAGAAGGTCAAAGACAGCCAGCGGATCGGACGCCCACTGCTCCAGTCTCACCTGCTTCTTCCGGCACATTTCCTGAATGTATTCGCTCCCCTCCACGTTGTCATAAGAGCCGACATAGACGATTCGGATCACGCCTTTTTGGAGAAGACTCTTCACGCAATTGAGGCATGGCGTCGCAATGACGTAGGCCGTTGCGCCACAGAGATCGGCGATGGAATTATCAATGGCATTGCGCTCGCCGTGTTGCGTCCTAAGGCAATGCTTGCCAACCATCAAATGGCCGACTTCGTCGCAATTTTCCAGACCGGAAACTGCGCCGTTGTAGCCGGCGCCGACAATTTTCTTGTTTTTCACCAAAATGCAGGCAGTGCGCAAACGACTGCAGGTCCCGCGCGAGGAATACAGTACCGCCAAAACAATAAAAAACTCGTCCCAATTCAGCCGGGCCGATGCCCCGTTGGTGGCCATAATAACTCCTGTCAAAAAACCGGATGGAGTATAACGCTATTTTTCAATTACTTCAATGCCCATGTTGCGGGCAGTGCCGGCGATAATTTTCATCGCGGCGTCAATGTCATTGGCGTTGAGATCCACCATTTTCTTTTCGGCGATGGCGCGCAAGTCTTCCTTGGTAACCTTGCCCACTTTTTTGGTGCCGGGTTCGCCGGAGCCCTTTTCAATGCCGGCGGCTTTTTTCAAAAGCGCGGATGCCGGAGGGGTTTTCAGTTTGAAAGTAAAACTGCGGTCCTCATAGATGGTAATTTCGGCAGGGACCACGTCACCGGTCATCGTTTTCGTGGCGTCGTTAAATTGTTTGCAAAACTCGGCGATATTGACGCCGTGCTGTCCAAGAGCGGGACCAATCGGAGGGGCCGGGTTCGCTTTGCCGGCTTCAATTTGTAATTTGAGAATTGTCTTGATGGGTTTCGCCATGTTGCGTGAAATAATGCAAAACTACGAATTTATGCGAATGCCACTAATTTCATTCGCGGTATTCGCATACCTTAGCATAATTAGCATTATTTTACTAGATTTTCCGTACTTGTAAAGAATCCAGTTCCACGGCGGTGTCACGACCAAAAATTGGAACCAAAACCTTAATCCTGCCTTTTTCCTCGTCCACTTCGGAAACTTTGGCGTCGTAATCTTTGAACGGCCCGTCGGTAATCTTAACCGATTCCCCCACTTGCAACTCCACCTTAAACTTGCTTTCCTTTCCGGCATTCATGCGCGCCATTAAGCCGTCAATTTCTTCTTTTGAGAGCGGCGTTGGCTTGGTCGTGTCGGGACCGACAAAACCGGTAACGCGCGGAGTGTTGCGCACTACATACCAAGTGTCTTCGGTAAGAATCATATCAACCAAAACATAGCCGGGATAAATTTTTTCCTCTACCGGCCGGCGTTTTCCGTTTTTGATTTTTATCATTTTTTCCTTGGGAACGATGACGTTAAAAATCCTGTCGTTCATCGCCAGGGAATCAACTCTTTGCTGAAGATAGCGAACTACGGCATCTTCATAGCCGGAATAAGTATGAATGGCGTACCAATGGCGTTCCGTAGAAGAAGTTGTCATTTTTAGATAATTTTACTCAAAGCGAAGGTAAACAGGGCGTCTAAAAGCCCCAAAAACAGGGCAATGGAGAGCGAGAAAATAACAACAATCATCGTCATCCGAACAGTTTCAGAGCGGCTCGGCCAATTGACCCGCTGAAACTCCCGCCTTGATTCCTGTAAAAACGTGCTGATTTTGTTAAACATAATTTATTTGGTTTATTTTACTTATAGTTAACTTAAATGTCAAGATTTTTTACGAACTGGGCGCGGCTCTGGATAAAATTTTTGCGGGGCTCAACCTCCTCCCCCAAAAGGATGTCAAAAAGCCGGTCGGCTTCCGCAGCATCCTCAACTACCACTTTTCGCAAAACACGATTGGCGGGATTCATCGTGGTCTCCCAAAGTTGTTCGGGATTCATTTCACCCAAACCCTTGTAGCGCTGGATGTTCATTCCTTCCTTTGGCAACTTATCTTTTTCTTCTTCTTTGTATATATAAGTAACCTCCTTGCCCTTCTGCGCGCGATAAAGCGGCGGTTGGGCAATGTACAAATGACCGTTTTCAATCACCTGCGGCAGATGGCGGTAAAAAAGCGTAAGCAAAAGCGTGCGAATGTGCGACCCGTCAACGTCGGCATCGGTCATCAGCACAACTTTGTGGTAGCGCAGTTTGGTAATATCAAAAGATTCGGCAATAGCCGTTCCCACGGCAATCACCAGCGCTTTAATTTCTTTATTGATAAGCATCTTATCAATATGCGCTTTTTCCACGTTGAGAATTTTGCCCTTCAACGGCAAAATAGCCTGCGTGCGGCGATCCCTCCCCTGCTTGGCACTGCCTCCGGCGCTGTCGCCCTCAACTATGAAAAGTTCTGATTCCTCCGGATTGCGGGAACTGCAATCGGCAAGCTTGCCCGGCAAAGTGAGGCCTTCCAAAACACCCTTGCGCAAAACTGTCTCTTTGGCAGCCTTCGCGGCTTTGCGCGCCTTGGCCGCCAACAGGCACTGCTCCATAATGCGGCGGGCATCGGCGCCATTTCTTTCCAAAAAATCTTTCAACGCCTCGCCTATTACGGTTTCGGTGCCGGTGCGCGCTTCCGGGTTGCCCAGCCGCGCCTTGGTCTGCCCCTCAAATTGCGGCTCGCGGATTTTAACCGATACAATGGCAATCAAACCATCGCGAACGTCGTCGCCAGTCAAGTTGTCTTCGGTTTTCTTTATGTAGTCGTTTTCCGTCGCGTAATTATTAAGCGAGCGCGTTAATGCAGAACGAAAACCGGTAAGGTGCATTCCGCCGTCGGGCGTATAAATGTTGTTGGCAAAGCTTAATTCCTGTGTTTCGGGTTCGTTTTTGTACAAAAAGGTGGCCTCCACTTCCACGCCCTCGGAGGTTTTGTTTATATAGAACGGGACTTCCTGGAGCGGCTTGTCATTGCGACTTAAATACCTAATAAAAGAAAGCAGGCCGCCATCAAATTGGAAAGCGTAATAGTTGCGTTCCTTTTCGTTGCGTTGATCAATGGCCTCTATTCGGATGCCCTTTGTCAAAAACGCCTGCTGCCGCAAATGATCCAAGATACGCTTGCGGTCAAATTCTATGGTTTTGAAAACTTCGGCGTCGGGTTCAAAAATAACTTTGGTACCCGTGGTATTGCTTTTGCCGATTTTTCTGACTTTATATTGCGGCTTGCCGCGCTTGTATTCCTGCTCGTAAATCCCGCCGTCGCGGTGGACCTCCGCTCTCATCCAAGCGGAAAGGGCGCAGACTACCGACACGCCCACGCCGTGAAGGCCTCCGGAAACTTTGTAGGACTCTCCCCCGAATTTGCCGCCGGCATGCAAAGTGGTCAGGACGGTTTCCAGGGTGGATTTTTTCGTCTGCGGATGAATCTCTACCGGAATGCCGCGGCCGTCGTCGGTAACGGCGACTCTGTTGCCGGGCAACAATTCCACGCGGATATTTTTCGCGTATCCGGCCATTGCCTCATCAATGGAATTATCAACAACCTCCCAAACCAAATGGTGCAGGCCGGCCGTATCGGTCGTCCCAATATACATTCCCGGACGCTTGCGTACCGGCTCCAAACCCTCCAAAACGTAGATGTCTTTGGCGGTATAAGAACCCTCCTTTTCCTGTTTAATCTTGGCCATAAACAAAAAAGCTCTGCGCTTTTGAACATTTTAATTATAGCAAATTTTGCATTAAAAAACCAGCCTTATTGGGGCTGGTACGAGACCTGCCTGCCGGCACCTGTCTGCCGACAGGCAGAGGCAGGAGGTTATTCCTTTGGAGGAAGAACCCGCTTTTTGTATTTTTTGTTAAATTCTTCTTCCTGGGCGCACTTGTACTGCCTACATTTCTTCTTCAGGCCGTCCAGCCACTCTTTCCAGATCCGATAATCATCCTCGGTCGCCGTCACGATGCGCACCTTTCCGTAGTGATTGGAATTGATAGCGTCTATGGCGCCGTGGGGGTCGCGCTTGTCGTAGGCGTAAACACGTTGAGCATCGGCCTGCCCAAAAACAAGAAGCGAAGTGTAAACCTGGCTGCCTGATTTCATAACGCTGCAATCATCTCTGTCCAGCAACACCACTACGTGCGTGCTCCCATAACTCCGATTGTGAAAATATCCGGTCGTAAAAATCACCAGTCCATCCTCAATACTGACGTAAGGCACTGGAGACGATGCGTCCAAAGGAAGATTTGCGAAGTCTTCCTTAACTTCTTGCTTTGGGACTTCTTTAGGCGCCTCAATCTTCGCGCCATCACGATTTGCTGACCCAACAAGCGCAGAGCCGCTGCAGCTCGCAAAAAACGCCAACGCAACAACCGACAAAACCCGCGCGATTCTTGCCACCGCTTTCCTCCTTCAAAGTTCCGCCGATATATTAAAACATTATTCAAAATAACGCAAGCTGGGATACGCTCACGAAACACTATCCCATGGGATAGTGGCCGTCAGCCCGCTGTAATAACGACATCGTAAGTCGTTATATTTTAGAGTAGTGCATCCGTTCATTCCCACTATGCCGCGACATAGTGGGAAGCGTGCCCACTGCTATCATATGTGATAGCAGTGGGCTGAACTCCGGCTTTGACGCGTCAAAGCCGGAGTTGTTGCCAGCGCATGAAATGTAAGAAGGATAAAAATACCCCAGATGAAGCTAGCTTCATCTGGGGTATAAAATGCCCAGGAGCCTAGGACCCGCGCACAGCCAAGAACCGATAGTCATCACGCCACCCGCTCCCGCTCCCGCACCAGTCCAGATCCAGGCCCCGCCCGCCGCCCCACCTGTTGAGATAGGCAACGTTCCGGTTGCCGTTCGGGTTCCGCCACTCAGATTTTTCGTGCGATATATCATCTGCGCCACCACCCATTGAATACTCTCCGGGTTGTATCTAATTCGGAGCCGTTAGCTCCCTAATATACCGCATAATTCTTTTTCAGAATATAGAAAAGGCCCGAAAGATAGAATCTTTCGGGCCCAAAGGTCCAGTGGACCAGCTGCCCAGCCGTCTAGACCTCGCTGAAGGCAAGAAAACGATAGAACTCGTCCCAGTCGTCCCCACGCCAACCCAAGCTCAAGTGCCGCCTGCCGCTCCACCTGCTGAGAAAGGCAACGCCCCGGTCGCCGTACGGGTCCCGCCACCCAGAACCGAGTTCCACTATTGGGAACTCTGTCTGCTTCTTGGGATGGTCGACGGAGAACGAGAGAAGCTCCTTGACGATGCCGGGTCGGAGATGGAGATCTTTGATCACCGCTTCCACCTGTTCTGTGCTGGCATACCGATTGAGACACACCAGCACCGCCTCCACCTTCTTCTGCGGATGCTTCTCTTCCTTGAAGTTCCGGCCATTGACGTCAGGATTGACGTTGCCGTTGAGCTTGGCGGCTTTTACCAGCTCGTCGATGGAGAGATCGTAGCGGACCGTGATCTTCAGGGTCTCGGTGGTAACGCCACGGAGCAGTGAGGCCTTGAGTGTCTGCTCACAGAACTCCTTGAGTCCCTTCCATTTCTCGTCCTTCGAGGCGTTCTTGATGATGTACTCCAGATCGTCCTTCTGGGCATAGTCCTCAAGCATCTTGCCGAAATGCCGCTTGAGGGTCGAGAAGTCCTGGAGCTTGGAGCGGAGGACTTCGGGAAGCTTGTCGGCGTTCCAGAAATCCGGGACTTCGCCTTCCGTGCCGGCGTTGTCCTTAAGACCCCAGACGGCTCGGATGGCATGGTGGCCAAGGAAATCGTTGTCCTTGGAGCCCTCCAGGATCCTCTTGGACCTCTTCTCGGCCACGAGCTCGTCGTCCAGATACAAAACCTCCTTCTTTCCGCCTCTTGTCACCTCAATCCAGGAAATGAACTCGCACATTGCCGCCTCCTTTCCTTTCTTTGTTTGTGTCAAAACTGAGTTTGATAGGAACTGCCGATAGCGTACCTTATTTGGGGTGGGGATGTCAAGGACGCCCGCCCTACCTTACTTCTACCTCAAATTGCTCGGTAAGCGCGGCGATAATTTTTTCCATTTCTTGGCCCACTTCTTCATCGGTCAGAGTGCGGTCGTCGGCCTGGAAAACCAATCGGAAGGTTAGGCTCTTGCGCCCCTCTTTAAGATTTGTGTCTTCGTAAAAATCCACCAAATCCACGTCGTCCAGGAATTTGGGCGCCGCCCGCTGCATTTCCTCCAAAATCCGATTTACCCGCAAGTCCGTGGGCACCAGCAAGGAAATATCCCTCATTATTGACGGGTATTTGGGGACCGGTTCGTATTCTTTTTCTTCCTCAACCAACCGGAAAAGTTTATCCAGAAAAATCTCGGCAATAGCCATTGTACCGGAATTTTTCGGCAACCCCACATATCCCAGAACTTGGTGATCCGATTCTATTCTCAAGCTGTTGTCTTGGTCCAAAAATCGTAAATCCCAATCCAAGTCACGCAGGAAATACTCCGTCAGTCCAAGCTGCTGGAGTAATTCGTTAATTACGCCCTTCAATTCAAATATCGGATTCTCCTGCTTCAAGCCGATTGCCGCGCCAAGCACTGATTTCTCTTCAAACTTGCCGTCCTTGTCTACAAAAGTTTTCCCGATTTCAAAAATCCTCACGCCGTCATAAAAGCGCAGATTATCTTTGATATTGCGCATCAGATGCAAGGTCAAGCTCGGCCGCAAATATTGAAAATCGGCGCTGATTGGGTTCAAAAGAGAAACCGCTCCCCACCACTTGGGTTCGGCGTATTCAACCAATTGCTTCCGCGACACGAAAGAATAATTATAAACTTCGCTTAAACCGAAACCGCGCATTATTTCCCTGACCTTCTCTTTCAATAAAACACCCTCCTCGCTATGCACGGGAACCAACGGAACACGCGGCGGGTTGGCTGGAAGCTGTTCATAGCCATACAGGTTAATAATTTCCTCGGCTAAATCTTCAAAAATGGAAATGTCCGTTCGCTCCGGCGGCACTTCTACAAGTCGCCGGCCGGCGGATCCAGTAACTTTAAAACCAAGCCGCTTAAGATAATCCATCGCCACCCCATCCTTCAATTCCAATCCGGCAAGAAGATTGAATTTATTGATATCAAATTTCAAAATTCGCTTCGGTTCTTTAACGGAACCCGCGCTGGTTACTTCGCCGACTTTGATTTTGCAAATTTCTTTAAGGAGCTCCGTCGCCCTACGCATACCAAAATCAACCAACGCCAAACTCAAGCCGTGAGAAAACCGCGCCGAAGCATCGGTAAAAAGATTTAGCCGCCGCGAGGTTTTGTAAATTCCCGGCGAATCAAAGTTTGCCGCTTCAACAATAATTTTTCTGGTAGCCGGACTTACTTCCGCGCGCTTTCCGCCTTTGACGCCGGCAATCGCGAGCGGCCCCTTCTCATCGGCGATTACAAGATCGGAGCCGTCCAAGCGGTAATTTCCCCCGTCAATGGTAGCTATCTCCTCGCCGCGCTTTGCCAGCCGAACGCCGATCTCCCCGGCAACCAAATTGGCGTCAAACGCATGCAGCGGCTGGCCCGTCTCCAGCATCACATAGTTCATCACATCCACCACCGCGTTGATCGGCCGCAAACCGCAAGAGCGCAATATGACCTTCATCCACTCCGGAGAGTCCCCGATTCTGGAAATTTCAAAATAACGGCCCGAGTAGCTCCGGCACTCCTTTTTTGCCAAAATTTTTATGGCTGGCTTTTTGTTTTTCAGCTCTGTTTTCGGCTCCTTCCCAAAATATTTGACGCTGGCATTGAAAATTGCCGCCGCGATTTTCGCGATCCCCCAATGCGAGGAAGCGTCGGAGTAACGATTGGCGGGAATGGAAATTTCCAGCGTATCCCCGCCGGTATCCTCCGCTTCAAAAGCGTGTAGATTAAATTTCTCAATAAATCCCGCCTTGTCGGGAAGTCTTGGAACGAGCTGTTTTAACAGGGTGTAGGAAAATTTCATTACCTAAAATTGGTTTATAAAACGCAAGTCGCCAGAATAGAATAATCTGATGTCCGGTATCTTGTATTTAATCATTGCCAGGCGCTCCAGCCCTAAGCCGAAAGCGAATCCCTGCACTTTTTGGGGATTGTAGCGAACGGCATCAAAAACTTTCGGATGGACCATCCCCGCACCCATTACTTCCAGCCACTTTCCGTTCAAGCTGATATCCACTTCCAGGCCGGGTTCAACGAACGGAAAATAACTTGGGCGGAAACGAACATGCGTACCCGCGCCAAACAACTGTTTAAAAAATTCGGTTATTATGTACTTGAAGTTGGAAAGGTTGACGTGCTCATCCCCCACCATCAGGCCCTCCACTTGGTGAAAATTTATTTCGTGCGAAGCGTCCGTTGCCTCAAAACGAAAAACGCGGCCCGGAACAATAATTTGAAAGGGTGGCTGGTGGCTCTCCATATACCTAACCTGCATCGGACTAGTGTGGGTTCTCAAGAGCAATCTTTCGCCGGTTTTTCCTTTTTCGTTTTTACCTTTTAGCTCTTTTTGGCTCTCGGGAAGCCAAAAAGTGTCCCACATATCCCGTGCCGGATGGTTTGCAGGAATGTTGAGCGCGTCAAAATTATAATGCTCGGTTTCCGCCTCGGGCCCCTCAACAACCGAAAAATTCAAACCGGTGAATATTTCCCGAACTCGGTTTTCAATAAGAGTAAGCGGGTGCAAATGCCCAACGGCAATCTTTTCGCCGGGCATTGTAACGTCCAGAGTCGGGCTTAGCCGCGCGCTCTTGGATTTAAACTCCGCCAGTTTTTTTCCAAGCGCTTCCTCCAGGTCTTGCCGCAAAGCATTGGCCTCTGACCCAACTTTCCGCCTTTGAGCAACGGATAAATCCTTCAAAGATCGCAAAACTTTCGTCAATTCGCCGTCTTTTCTGCCAAGATACCGAACCCGAACCGCTTCCAGTTCTTTGACATCCTTTGAGTCGCCAACCGCCTGCAAGGCCGATTTTTTGAGATTGCCAATATCTTTCATATAAATACTATTTTACCTCATCCTGACGCCGGATGCCAATTTATTTACGATGCCGCCAAAACTCTATTACCGCCGGAATGAGCGAAAGTATAATTATTACGACGATAGCCAGCGAGAAATTTTCCTTAACCAATGGAACATTTCCGAAAAAGTAACCGCCAAAAATGAAAAGCCCGATCCACAGGACACCGCCGATAACGTTATAACTGATAAAAGTCCGATAATTCATTTTTCCCACCCCGGCAACGAAGGGAGCGAAGGTGCGGATAATTGGAATGAAACGGGCAAGGATGATGGTTTTCTTTCCGTGCCGATTGTAAAAATTCTCCGTTCGTTTGAGATAATCTTCACTAATCAGCGGGCGGTCCCGTTCAAAGATTTTCTTGCCAACGTGGCGGCCAATCCAGTAATTCACTGTATCCCCCACGATTGCCGCTGCTGAAAGCAACAAAAAAAGCAGAATTGGGTCTAAAAATCCCTGGGCTGACAGTGTTCCTGCGGCAAACAACAAGGAATCTCCCGGCAAAAACGGCGTGACCACGACGCCGGTTTCCAAAAAGATTACCAAAAAAAGCAGGAGGTGGCTCCAAAAACCGTAAGTTTGGACAATTATCCCCAAGCTCTCGTCTAGCACTTTGTTAGGTTAACAAAAAATGAGGACATTGTAATGTCCTCATTGGGAGGGTAGGATTCAAGCTACCGTCAAATTTAGAAGAGAGAATTTGAGACAAGTTCTAGGAACGACGAGGAGATTGTGCTGTCAGCACTCCGACGAGGAGTGACGAAGAAATTGGCCAAANTTCGGGTGAGCCAATTCCCATCCATCTTCTTTGTTACTCGTCGCTTATGTGCCTACTGGCACACAGCGCTCCTCGTGTCGTGAATCTGGACGGGAATTGACTCACTAAATTGATGTTAGCTTGAATCCTACCCTCCAATTCTGTCGGGATAGTCAGAAAATATCCCGTCGGCGCCAATCAGCTGGAACCAAGAGATTAGAACTGGGAAATTGACTGTCCAAACCAATACCTTGGCGTCTGTATCTTTATGGGCCTTTGCGATTAGCCCTCGCCAGGCCGAGATGGCCGAAAGGCAAAGATAATCCACCGGGAAAATTTGGTCGCGCCTCGCGAAACTTACGGCGCGCTCCGCCCATTCCACATCGCAGGCCGCCAGGCCTATCTTTAATTTTTTCTCGCAAGTTTTCAGCCAGAAAAGATCCGTCCAGCTGGAGGAAGAACCTTCGGCATTTTCATCGCTGGAGAAAGCCGAAACCACCACAGAATCAGCCGCTTCGTAATAGCGAATCAAGTCCAAAATCCGCTCTGTGAGGCCCGCCTCTTTTATTTCAATATTGAGAATCGTTCGCTTCCCGAATTTTTCCAGAACTTCGGCCAAAGTGGGAATCCGCTCGCTCTGCCCGGCGTTTAGTTCTCGCAATTCCGCCAGAGTATGATTGCAGACGCGACCGATGCCGTCGGTCGTTCTGTCAAGAAAGCTATCGTGAATCACGACAATCATGCCGTCTTTGGAAGCCCTGACGTCAAACTCAATGGCATCCGCCCCCAAGCTCAAAGCCTTCTCAAACGAACGCATTGTATTTTCCGGCTCATAGCCGCGCGCGCCGCGGTGTCCGATTTTCAAAAACGCCATTTTTCACCTGTCAAAAATCCGGTTCCATACTAACAAGTTTCTTAGGAAAAGTGAAACTCTACGGTAACGCTATGTCGCGACATAGCGGTGAATATCCTTACTGCTATCACACGCGATAGCAGTGGACTAGCTGGGAAGTAATAAAAAGTCCACAAATAATGATTTGTGGACTAAAATGAAAATACTTAATCCGAGAAAACGGGACTGCACTTTCTACGTGGCAACGAACGAAGTGTGGGTCCAGATAATTGCTTGACGATAGCAAGAAAATGGACTTTCTTGCTCAGCGGTATGCCGTAAAGGCTCTCAAAACACCGTGCAACTATGCGCCTCCGACCATCAATTTGTCTCACGATGGTGGGGGCAAACCACTCGTCACTCCAAGAACGCCACAAGGAACCCGTTAACACGGTAGTATATGGACGCGGGGAACGATTCTTTTTTTCAAAAGCAAGACCAACTTCGAGAGGCGCTGGCTTTAGGCCGTGTTCTCTGAAATAAGAGAACACCTCCCCCACGCTCACGCTTTTCTTAAACTGAACAAGCCTAACGAGAAATCTCCTCTTTCCGGTTGTTATATGCGGAAACGCTTCGGCTTCTTCTAAGCTTGTTCTATCCACGCACCCACTATGAGAGACCGCCTCGGGGAGCGATTGAGAAAAATCCACGCTCACAATTTTCGCAACTCTTGCCATACATCCCCCTAATAAGAACTCCCGCAAGAGTAAACTTAAATTCTCATTTTGTCAAGCGCTTCCGGTAATTAATATGTACACCCCAACTTAATAGCGTTTGGGCACGCCAACCCCAAGAAAGTGGCGGAGGGGCTATCTCAAAATTTTTGCCGCCTCGTCGGGATCAACTACATTCACGTCCATGCCCGTACCCAATTCAAAACCAGCCTTAATGGTAACCTTTGGAGTTATTTCAATATGCCAATGGTAATGCCGGTAATTTTCCTTGTTTTGCATTGGGGCTGTATGGATAAAAAAATTGTAATCCGGGTCGTGTAAATTCTTTTCCACTTTCGCCAAAGCCCGGCGCAATACATCCACGACAGAAACCATATCGCTGTCATAGGTATTTTCAAAATAGGGCAGATGCTTTTTCGGAAATACCCTGATTTCAAACGGACTACGGGAAACAAACGGCGTAAAAGCGATGGCGCCTTCGTTTTCAACAATGACGCGCTTTTTGTCTTTTTGTTCCGACTCAATCATCATGCAATGGACGCATTTTTTGTGCTCGCGATAAAACCGAGCCGAACCCTGGAGCGAGTGGTTCACGTCCGGCGGAACTACCGGCAAAGCAATTAACTGGTAGTGGGGGTGATAAACAGAGGCGCCGGCGAAAGGTCCCCAATTATGAAATGTGGAAATGTAGGCAAGGCATTGATCGTTGCTAAGCATTAACGAACGGTCGCGGAAAGCTTGAAAAACCAAATTTGCCTGCTCGCTGGAAAGATGGACAAAATTTTTATCGTGGTCGTGCGTAATAATGAGGTCGTGGCGGCCATTGCCCGGCAAAACCGAATACGGGCCGCGGCGGCTTAGTTTGCCGCAGACCGCTTTGTGAACCAGCGCGGGGTATTTATTTTCTACGACCTGTAGCGCCCATTGGTGCTTATTGGGATACGTCAAAACCGGCGGTTTATTGCCGGATTTTTTCAAATCTTCAAATGGGCAATTCCTTGCAGAAATTTTTTCTCTTTTGGGAACCTTGGCCAGCAGCTGCTTGGGCCGTTTGGCGCGTCCGGGGGCAATTACTATCCAGTCTCCCGAAACGGGATCCTGCCTAAGTTCGGAGTTTTTCATTTAAGTCTGTTGTAATAATACCATTCCAAAACATCCTTTGCGATTGGGACCGCATTCAAGCTCCCCTCCCGGGCATTTTCAATCAATACCAAAACGGCAATTTTGGGAGGACCCTCCTCGGCCGAAGTCCCGGCCGGCGAATAACCGACAAAGAAGGCATTGATTTTTGTATTGTTGGCGACCTGCGAACTGCCGGTTTTGGCGGCCGCGGAAACTGGCATGGCGGCCAGCATATTTGCCGTACCGTAGTATTTCCGCACCGTGTCACGCATGCCCTCTTGCACATTACCCAACTCGTCTTTCCAATCAGAATAATCCAACAAAACATCGGGCTCGCCATTACCGATAAGGTGCGGCCGGAAGATTTTGCCACCGTTTGCAATGGAGGCAATAAAGTTCAAGAGCTGGATTGGCGTTACGAGTAAATCCCCCTGCCCGATAGTAACGTTGTAAGTATCGCCGATTCTCCAGATTTGGCCGGTACGTTTCTCTTTTTCTTCCGGATTCGGCAGAAAACCGGAATTTTCTTCGGGCAAATCCACGCCGGTCTTTTCCCCAAGCAGGAATTTTTTCCAATAACCGATAAGACGGTCTATTCCAAGCCCCTTCAAGCCCTCAAACCCGCCACCGACCTCATAAAAATAAACGTTGCTGGAGCGCGCCAAGGCCGAATGAAGATCAACCCAGCCATGCGGTTTCCAATCCAGAAAACGACTAGGGCGATCTTTGTCGTATGGGTTTGGAATTTCAATAAAACCCGCCGAATAAATTTGAAAGCTTGGATCCACGATTTTTTCTTTGAGAGCGGCCAGCGCCACCATCGTCTTGATAGTGGACCCGGGCGTGTAAAGGCCGGAAATGGCCCGGTTGAAAAGCGGCTGATTGCTGGCCTTGAGATATTTGGACACTTGGTTGTTGTCAAAACCCGGCAGGCTAATTAAGGCAAGAATTTCGCCGTTGCGCGGATCAATCGCCAAACCCACCCCCGCTTCCCTGCCCAAACCGGCTAGGCCGCTTTTAAGCCGCTGGTAGAAAAACCTCTGCAAGTCAGCGTCTATAGTGGTGGTCAAATTAGAACCAGTGACTGGCTCTCTGGCGACTTTTTGATCCAGAGGCTTTCCGTTTACGTCACGATAAATAATAAATTCGCCGTCGGCTCCGCGTAGCACATTGTCGTACTGCGCCTCCAATCCGGATTTTCCAACAATGCTGTTATCTTCTTCCGAAACCCCCACATATCCGAGGACGTGGCTGAAGGCCGGACCGTCAGGATATTTGCGGACATAGTCATCCTCAATTTGAACGGATGATAAATTCAAACTTCTCAACTGAATGGCCTGGCTTAAAGAAATATTACGCGCGATCGGGATAAAGGTTTTACTTTCA
>Ga0076049_113_pt1 | contig 19861 bp, 25 predicted proteins | sample RifGroB1_FD_68146 | JGI IMG/M metagenome (GOLD analysis project Ga0076049, IMG submission 68146) | Parcubacteria (Giovannonibacteria) bacterium GW2011_GWB1_47_6b
GGAAAGCGCGGAAGTGTTGGAGGCAAAAACAACGTGCGGCGGCAAAAACTTGTCGGCATCGGAAAAGACTTTCTTCTTCACGTCCATCTTTTCCGAAACTGCTTCAATCAGTAGATCAACATCCTTGCAATCTTCCCATCTGTAGGTAACCGACACCATTGCCCGAAACTGATTGAGTTGGGAATCGGAGATCCGACCCTTCTTGTTCCAGCCCTCAAATTTTCCGTAAATTCTCTCGCGCGCCTGTTCGGCCAGTTCCGGCAAGATTTCCTTGACCATAACCGGCACGCCCTTGCGGGCAATCAACGCCGCGAGTCCGGAACCCATCGCTCCGCCGCCAACCACACCGACTTTAAAAATGTCCAAGCAATCCTCCTTGTATAAAGGAACCGCCTCTATAGTAATAAAAAAACGGCCGTTTGTCTACGGCCGCTTTGCCAGGTGCGAATTTCTGAATCTCGGGTCTTCGGTCACTTCCGTAACCTTCCCCAGCCAGCCGGGGAGGGAAACCGGGTCGGTTTCCGCCGTAAGTTCAATTTCCAACATTTTAAGACCGCGGTGGCGCTCCGGCTTGATAAAACTGTCCAGCTCAAAGTACTGATTGTGCCACAGAAAACAACAGCGATACTTCTCAATGACATCCAAGCGCGGATCGCGGAGCTGTCTGGCACGGTAATATTCCACGTAGGGAATCTGCCTTTCAATTTCAATTCGGGACATCGCGGAGTCGGTAGGGGATTTTTCGGTGCGGTAGAAAACGGCTTCGTCAACCATTCCGTCAACTTCATTCCTCGCCCGATAACGAACCCGTCCGTCTTCTCCCTTGACGTAAAACTGCTGTATGAAAACTTCCCTGTGCGGCACCGGAATTTCTCCCGTAAAATCGTGAATCAAAAATTTTCTTTCAGTTTCGGTTTCCGTCGGAATGCCGATGGCTTTCAATATGGCGTCCAAAAGGCGCTTGAGCTTTCCTTCCAGGTCCGTGGAGTTATCAATTACCCTTAGGTGCGGGTGGCCGAGCCAGACATTTTTCGTGCGTTCATCAACTTTCCTTGCCTCTTCAACGCTTTGCTCAAGGCGCGCGGTGTTATCAAGGTTGTAGCACTTCGGCTTGTCCACGGCGACGCTCACAAGGTGGAAAACGGCGTCATAACGCCTGTCCCGCAAAGAAACCCTGTTAAAACCGTTGTCGCTTAGAACCCGCTCAAATAGCTGCTCCGTCATATAGGCGGACATATCCATACAGCCGCGGTCGCAAATCATAACAGTTTTTTTGCCGTTTTTTATTCTGGCAACCGTCGCAAAGATATCGTTTTCAAATCTGATTTGAGTCCGTAAAAGCAGTTCCTCAAACCGGCGATGCTGCTCCGGGTCCAGTTTCGTCGGGTCAATTCCGGCATTGATGACCATTGTGGGCACTTCCGGCACCATGACAACTGACACTCCACGCTCGGAAAGTTTTTTCTGCAAATAACTTAGCGCGGTGGTCTTGCCCGCGCAGGGTCCGCCCGTCAAGACAATCCGTTTCATTTTTCCTCTGTTTCAAAAGAACCGAAATTAGTGTATCATAAGCCGCATGAAACTTTCCATTGGCATAGTGGGGCTTCCCAATGTGGGCAAGTCCACCTTGTTCAAAATTTTGACTAAAAACGAGGTTAATATCGCCAATTATCCGTTCTGCACGATTGACCCGAACGTCGGCGTTGTTACTGTTCCCGATGAACGGTTGGATAGGCTAAACCAAATGAGCAAATCCGCCAAAAAGATTCCGGCAGTGGTTGAATTTTATGATATTGCCGGCCTGGTGAAGGGCGCCAACAAGGGCGAGGGATTGGGAAATCAATTTTTGGCGCACATCCGGGAAACCAACGCCATCGTGATGGTCCTGCGCGTTTTCCAAAACGCGGATATTATTCACGTGGAAAATTCCGTTGACCCGGTTCGCGATATGGAAATCATCAATATGGAACTCGCGCTCAAAGATTTGGAAAGTATTGACCGCGCTATGAAAAAACTGGAAGGGGAAGCGAAAACCGGCGACAAAAATTCCGCGAAAGCGCTTGAAGGGCTGAAAATCATAAAACCGGTCCTGGAATCCGGAAAATCGCTAACCAGCGAAGTCTATTCTAGTGTTCTTGAGAACATTAGAATACGAGAGCTAAATTTGTTGATGGCCAAAAAACAGCTTTACTTGCTGAACGGCAGGCCCGAGGATGTTTCCGAAGAACTTAAAAAGAAGATTGCCGAGAAAGGAGCGACATATATTGTCGCCGATCTTGCCTCCGCGACCGACATACCGGAACTGGTCAAAAAAGCGTATGAGATTCTCGGTTTGATAAGTTTTTTCACAACGGGCGAGGACGAAAGCCGCGCCTGGACCATAACGAGAGGGGACAAGGCGCCGCAGGCGGCGGGCGTTATCCATACGGACTTTGAGAAAAAATTCATTCGCGCCGAGGTCATCGGTTGGCAAAAACTTCTTGAGGCCGGTTCTTGGCCAGCGGCAAAGCAAAAGGGCTGGATGCGGCTGGAAGGCAAGGACTACATAGTGCAAGACGGCGACGTTCTGGAAATCCGGCACGGCTAGTTATGTTATAATTGTGAATATGGAAAAAGGACTGGCACACGCGACGCTTGAGCAAGAAATCAAGAGATTGTCGGTTGAAATTAAGGAGCGCGGTATTGCCAAAACAGAGCAGGAAGCGGCAAAAACCATAATTAAAGAGCGAATCGCCGCCCAAACAGCCGGCGCTGAAACGGCGGCTCCGGCCGCCCCCGCGACAGACGCGTCTTCGCAGGTTTTGCCGCAATATTTATCCGGCGCGCCCGCTGATGTGAAAATCAAAGTAGAAAAATTGCTGGATATGGCGTGGCATTCGGGCATTAAACGCGCCGCCAAGGAGGCAAAAGAAAGCGGCCCGCTGGCGCTGGACGCGTTTCATGACGCCCTTACCGATAAATTGTACGAGGAGATGAAAACTCGCGGTTTGCTATGAGTTCCGTTACGGCGCTTTTAATTTCTTTTGGAGCTCCTTTGGTGGTGGTGGCCATTGTGATGCTGATTTATTTCGGCGTAAGGGCCGCAAAATTAAAATTCTTGAGGACCCTCACGCTTCGGCCAATTTCAATCCGGTTAATTCAAAAAACCGAGGGCAAGGAACCGCTTTCTGAAATAAAACTTACCGAACAACTGCTCGGCCTTTTAGGCAGTCTTAAGATGCCTTTTGCGCTGGAGGTAGCAGTCCACAATATCGGCGAGGATATTCATTTCTACGCGGCCGTCCCGCAGGAATCGCTTGAATTTTCCATCCGCCAAATCCAAAGTCTTTGGCCGGATTCGCAAATTCAGAAATCGGACGACTATACCATCTTCAATTCGGAGGGCGTTGTAAAAGCCGCGTATCTCAAACAAAAACAGCACTTTGCCCTTCCCATAAAAACCTACGCGGAAGCCGGCGTTGACACCTTCCCGCCGATTCTCAACAATTTTTCAAAATTGGAAATGGCCGGCGAAGGGCTAGCAGTTCAAATCATTGCCCAGCCGGCGACAGCCTCAAAACCAAAAACGATTTCTAAAATGATTGACGACCTCAAGCGAGGCGCCAAACTTTCCGACCTGCTGGCGGGCAAATCATTTTCCTCTCCCTCGGCAAAAAAAGGCGAGGTGCTGCCCGCAGTCATCGTGGACGACGAAGCCGTAAAAGCCCTAAACAATAAAATCGCGAAGCCACTATTGAATGTAAACATACGCTTGGTCGCCTCGGCCGTATCCGCTTATAGATCAGAAGAACTTTTAAACGCCCTGACCGGGTCCTTGGGTCAATTTGCGGCAGTTAATCGCAATGAATTCAAATCGGTGGAACCACGCAACGCCAAAAATCTGATTTTCAATTTCGTCTTCAGAACTTTTAACGAATCCGAGGCGATGATTTTAAACACGGAGGAGCTGGCCAGCGTCTGGCATTTGCCAACCTCCGGCACCGACATTCCCAAATTGAAATGGGTGAAGTCAAAGGAGGCCACCCCACCGACAATTTTGCCGGAAAGCGGCGTTTTGATAGGGGAGAGCGTTTTCCGCGGCGAATCCAAGCCGGTTTACGTCACCGACGAGGACCGCCGCCGCCACATTTATCTTATCGGCCAGACCGGCACCGGCAAATCAACTCTGCTGGTAAATATGGTCGCTTCGGATATTAAAGAGGGGAAGGGGTTGGCGATTATTGACCCGCACGGCGAGCTTATTGAATCCATCGTGGGGCTGGTACCGGAGGAAAGAGCCAAGGACGTAATTATTTTTGACCCGTCGGACTTGGACAGCCCATTAGGGCTCAATATGCTGGAATATAACCCCGCGCGGCCGGAAGAAAAAACATTCATTGTCAATGAAATGCAAAGTATTTTCAACAAACTTTTCACGGCCGAAACCATGGGGCCGATGTTTGAGCAATATATGCGCAACGCTCTTCTGCTTTTAATGGACGACCCGAATGAACACGCTACCTTGATAGAAGTGCCGCGGGTTTTTACCGATTCGGAATTTCGCAAACGGCTCCTTGCCAAAGCCACCAACCCGACCGTCAAAGATTTCTGGGAAAAAGAGGCCGTCAAGGCCGGCGGGGAGGCGTCGCTTGCCAATATGACGCCCTATATTACGTCTAAATTCAACAATTTTATTTCCAACGATTACATCCGCCCTATAATCGGCCAACCCGTCTCATCGCTCAATTTTCGCAATCTGATGGACGAAGGAAAAATTCTCTTAATCAATCTTTCCAAGGGCAAAATCGGCGACATCAACGCCAATCTTATCGGCATGATTCTGGTCGGCAAAATTTTGATGGCGGCTTTGTCACGCGTGGACATTCCGCAGGAAAAACGTCGCGATTTCAATCTTTTCATAGATGAATTCCAAAATTTCACCACCGACTCCATTGCCACGATTCTGTCCGAAGCCCGCAAATATCGGCTGAATTTGGTAGTGGCGCACCAGTTTATCGCGCAATTGGCCGAAAAAATCCGCGACGCAGTTTTCGGCAACGTCGGCTCGCAAATAGTTTTCAGAGTCGGCGCCGATGACGCCGAATTTCTCGGCAAGCAGTTTGAGCCGGTGTTTTCAAAAAATGATCTTATGAATATTGATAATTTTAACGCTTACGCTAAACTTCTGATTAACGGACAGACGACAAAACCGTTTAACATTCGCACTATTCCGTCGCCGAAGGGCAACCCCGCCGTGGCCGCCCAGATACAAAAACTCTCGCGAACTACTTACGGCCGGAATCGCCAAGAAGTGGAGACGTCTATATTACAAAGATTAAGACAATAACAATATGCTGGAAAAAATACCCGAAAAAAAAGTAGCCGGCGCGCCAAAACCCGAAGAGGTAGAGGCATTGACGGAACGGGTTCGCCGCCGCAAGAGCGGGCCGATTTCTTTTCCTCAAGAAGCGCAACCCACCGAAGAAATACTGGAATTGGAAAAACCAGCCGAGCCGGAACTTCCCGAGGTGGAATTTGAAGAAATTAAAGAAGAAAAACCGACGAAGCGACGCTACGCCGAAGGCGATCCGGTGATTTTTGATAAGGCCACTAAAGATAAGGAGTTTTTAAATTATCTGATAACTAAAGCGGAGGTCAAAAGCTCCGAATTAAATCTGGACAAACCGACGCCGCAAAATATGGAAAAAGTAGTGAAACTTTACGAGGAATTTAAAGCGGGTCAAGCTAAATAGCTGATTTTCTTTAGCCAGTATTCGTTCTCCCATTCCCAGAGTTTTTTCGCGCCCAAAAAAGCATCAAAATCCGCCTGCCAGTAGGGGAATTCTTTTAACTCAACGACGCCGCGCGGCTCGGACCATTCGTGATTATTTTCAATACACGCGCCGCGAGTGGGATTTTTGATTTTGTCGCGCCCGCCCTTGCTGCGCATTGTGGCGCCGCATCTTAAGCAACCCTTGTTTTGGTCAATTCGCAAAATCCAGCGGGTATTCAGGCCCGCCAGCAGGGGATCGCGCGTGAGAGCGTCCATATAGGCCGAGGTTTGCAGATTATAGTCCCGATAAATAGACTGGGAAGTTTTGATATCCAGAACTCCAAACTTGCCGCCGATGAGCGCTAAGGCGTCAATGGTCCCGGCGTAACGGTGTTCGGGATTGAAAATCCGTTTTTCTATGTGCGTTGAATCAACCTGTATGTTGTTTTTGTCCGCGAACTCCAAAAAAGCCTTAACGGCCGGCGCAATGGACGGGTCAATGTCGGGCTTTTCACCGATTAAAAGCTTTTCCACGGTTTCGTGTATCAACGTCCCTTCCTTCGCCGACTGCTCGGTGATGGCCTGGGCGGCGGCAAAACTCGGCGCTTCGCCGTAAAAACGCATCAGTGCCGGCTTGGATTTGATATCCACGATTTTAGTAACGCGGGGATACCAAAAACCGTCAATTACATAGCCGCATAAAGACTTGAACTGCTCCGCGTCGGTAAAATACATAACTCCTATTTTAGTTCGTTCGGTTGTAAAACGCCAGTTTGCCATGCTATTTTTAATACAGAACGTTTACAACTCAAGGAGAGTAAAGATGCAAAACGACGAAGTCCTGACGCTGGAAGAGTACTTGAATCTGGTTAGGGCCAATCCGAATCTGGTCAAAACCGCGCACAAGCGGGTTTATGACGCCATCATCAAAAAGGGCTATAAAACGGTTTCTGCCAAAGACGACCCGCGTCTGGCGAAAATTCTGGGCCTGAAAAACGGCGACACCGTTACCGTCTACAATCTGTTTGAGAACCACTACGGACTGGAGCGTGAAATTGAAAATATCGTGGGATATTTCCGCGCCGCCAGTTTGGGTGGGGAATCCTCAAGACTGTTTTTGTTCTTGGTGGGGCCGCCCGGTTCGGGCAAAAGCTCTATCGTACGCACGCTCTATTGGGCATTGCACGGCGAAGAGATTTACCACATTGACGGCTGTCCAATCCGCGAAGAACCGCTGAACGCGTTTCCCCGCGCTTATCGCAAGGAACTTGAAGAGAAACACAAAATCGTATTGTCCGAATGGGCGGATTTGTGCCCGGTTTGCCGGCACCGACTGAAAACCGAATTCAATTCCGACTATACAAAGTTCCGGGTTCGTAAGGATCACATCTCTATCCGCGCGAGCCGTTATTTCGCTTCAGTGGATCCGACCGACCCTATTTCGTTTGATAAAGCGAAACTTATCGGTTCGGTAACGCTCGGCGAAAAAGAGGGCGACCCGACCGCCTTTGAATTGGACGGGGCTTATCACCGCGCTAACCGCGGCCTGATTGAGTTCGTGGAGGTGTTCCGCAACGAAACGGAATTTTTGTATTCTTTACTGGAAGCTACTCAAAGCAAAACGATTGAGTCGCCGGCCGGCCGCACTGAAAAGATTTTCATTGACGTGGTAATTATCGCGCACGCCAACGAACCGAATTGGAAAAAGTTTGAGAAAAACGATGATAACGAAGCACTGGTTGACCGCCTGGTGCGAGTGGACGTAGGAAACAACGTTCGTTTGAACGAACAGATTGAGATCGTCAAGAAATTGACCCGTCCGACTTGCCATTTGGCGCCCCAAACACTGGAGACGCTGGCAATGTTTACGATTTTGACCCGCATTCAGCCGTCCGAGCAGGTCAAAGACTTGATCAGCAAGGTGTTAATCTACAACGGCGATGATACCGAAATAGACGCCCCCAGCGCCGCGGAGTTGCGAGCCGAGAGGCCGCGCGACGGCTGGATTGGAATCAGCAACCGAGATGCCGCCAAGATTCTGGAAAAAGCTATTGGCATCCGCCAGCCGGGCGAAGAGTCGTGCGTGGCTCCGCCGGACTTGTTGAAAGTAATTTCCGAATTCTGCGCCAACGCCAAGAAGCCCATTCCCGTTGAACTTATTGAAACGGTTACAGATTGGTACGCCGCTATGATCGCCACACAATTTACTTCCATCGGGAAAGACTGCCAAGACATTTGCATCCGCTATTATGAGAATTACACCGCCGCAATAATCAAACTGCTGCGGGGCGAGACGCTTTCTCCTGAAGCGGAAAACTTAGTAAATATTGTGGAGTCCAGGTTGCCCAATGACGATGGAGAAAAAAACGCTCTGCGCCAACTGATCATTGAACAAAAATTCTCTGACACTTCCTTGGCCATCAAAAGCGGCATTTATGATTATGTTGCCCAGGAAGTCATCATCCCGAAGCTGGACAAACTGATTGTCCAAGGAAACCATGAGGATTTGAACGAAAATGACCGGCTTTCACTTAAATATTTCCAGGAACACTTCAGGGCCCTTGGCTATTGCGACCGCTGCTTTAAGACGGTCGCGGAATGGCTGATAAATTCAGGGCTGTTGCAATAAACGCAATCCCTCCGATGGACATCGGAGGGATTTTTTTATATCCTGGAGGCACGTTCCTTGAAATAAAACACGCAAAGAAAGGAGGCGGCAAAATGGCCAGTTTGAGAGACCGACGCGGGGAAAAACTATCGCGCCGAATACTTGAAGATGCCAGACGTCACGAAGAAATGAAAAAGAAAGCGGCGCGGGACAACATTGAGACTTTGATTGCATCGCTGCCTACGGTCATTGGCGGCGATCGTACAAAAACGTTTAGACTTCCGATTAGAAGCCTGATTGAACCACGTTTGGTTTTCGGCTTAAAGGAAGTTGGAGCTGGCGGTATGGCAGAGGGGGATGCGGCAGGCAATGAACATATGGAGGAGATCCTAAACGAGGTTTGGCGCTTTTCCGCCCAAGAGCTATTGGACTTGATGCTTGAAGATATTGAGGTACCGAATCCCTCGGAAATTTACGAGGGCACCAAGGCAAACCGCAATAAATACCGCATCAGAGGCGTGAAAAAAAATGGCGCATTGTTTCGGCTCGCCAAACGCGAAACGGTCAAAAATAAAATCGCGCGCGACCGAATGCTAACCAAGAAGGGCCAAACGCCGCCGGAACGGTACGAAAATTCCGACAGACGTTTCCGCTACCTTAAGGCAATTCCCGATGCTGACGAGAAAGCCGTGGTGTTTCTGATTATGGACATTTCCGGTTCAATGCATAGCAGCAAACAATACATTGCTAAAGCGTTTTACTTTTGCTTAGTAGAGGTTTTGCGACGCCACTATAAAGACGTAGAGGTGGTTTTTATTTGCCACGACACCGTAGCGGCGGAGAGAACCGAAGAGGAGTTTTTCAAGGCGGGCCTTGCCGGCGGGACAGCTATGTCAGCGGGTTTGGAAAAAGCCCTGGAAATCTACAATGAGCGCTATGCCAATCGAGAACAAAGCGTCTACGTTTGGCACGCAACTGACGGCGATAATTGCAGCGAAGACAATAATAAATTGGCGGGGGCGCTAATGGCGCTTTGTGAAATAACAGAGCTGATCGGAATCTGCGAAATTAAGCCGTCTTCAGGTTTAATCGCCGATATTCCGGAGCTCCGCAATTTACAGAAGCGGTTTCCCCATTTTGTTCTCACAAGAATTTCCGACAAGAAGGAAATTCGCCTCGCTCTCATCAGTTTCTTAAACCAAAGGAGGGGGGTAGCACGATGAGCGATCTTCATAAACTGCAATACTGGCTGGATAGGGTAGAGGATTTGACCCGAGAAATGGGGTTAACATTCTACCCGCAGAAATTCATTCTTTGCAGTAAAGAAAAAATGCTGGAAAAACAGGTCCATCACGGCGGTTACTATATGTATTCGCACTGGAGTTTCGGCAAGCAATTTACGATTGACAAAATCCTTTACGAACACAAGTTCTTCTTTCTGCCTTATGAGATGGTGGTTAACACCAACCCCTGCGAAGCGTTTTTGCTTGGTGAAAACCCACTGGTTTACAACATCCTTATTGCGGCGCACGTCTATGCTCACAACGATTTCTTCCGACACAACAAGGCATTCAACGAAACCCAGCCAGAAAGGATCCAGCGTCAAATTCGGCGAGGGTGCGATCTGATTGATGGCCACGCCGAAGATCACAAAATCGGTCCGGGAAAGGTTGTCAAGCTACTAGACGCAGCCCACGCCGCGATGTTTACAAATTGCGGTCAGGGCCCGCATGTCCGCCGGGGGACTATTTTGGATTTCATCGTGGAAAACGCGCAGTCTCTGGAATCTTGGGAGCTGGACATTCTTAGATTTATCCAGACCGTCAGTGGACACCTGATGCCCCAACTACGCACGAAGGTAATGAACGAGGGCTGGGCGACGTTCTGGCATTACCAGATGTTAAGGAAATTGGAGAAGGAGATTAGGACCAAGCTTTCTTTTGATGATTACTTCCAGGCGTACCAGTTGCACCTGTCGGTTATCCGGCTCGGACAGGAAGACATAACTGTTTTGAATCCTTATAGAATCGGGTTTGCCACCTGGAGTAAGATTGCCGAGACGCACGGAGTGCCATTCGCATTCAACGTCCGCCAAAGCCAAACCGATCACGAATTCTTGCTTGACCACTTTAACGGGCAGGACTTCATATATAAGTGGTTTGTGAAACCGGGTTATGTTGATAAAATTCTGGCAAGAAGCCCCCGCATAAAGCCCTGGGACGTAATACCACCGAACGACAGAGCCGACAGGATCGCGGATTTTACAGAACTGGTCAGAAAATCTGTCTGGGGCAATGGAACCCCTAGATTCCAACTTTCCGTTAAATACATAGACAACAAACCGGCGCTTGTCATAAAACATCAGTTTGACGGCAGATTGCTGAACCAAAACCAGATTGCCGGAACGCTGAAGCTGCTAAACTATCTGTGGCGAGGGAAGATAATTCTTCAGACACGCAAACTTCATCAAGGTAAAGCCGAGCCGGCGGAATGGAAGTGCTTTGACGGAGACAAAATAATAGTCTCATAGATTACCTAGCCGCTCCATGGGGGAGAGCGGCTTTTTTATTTGATTACCTGTCGCACAAGATAGGTTTTGCGACATACAGGCTATACATAGCAAATAAAAGACCCCCATATTGGGGGTCTTTTCTCTTTTTTGTTCTTTAAAGCGCCTTCAATTGATCCTCTTTGTATTTCACAATCGCTTGAACTACCTGGGAGTTAGTCTCTAAATCCTCAATAAACAGAACCTGGTCGCGATTAATCTTCATCGCATCTTTGGGTTTATGAAGCTCCGAAACCCCCAGTTTGGCCAAACTGATGGATTGGCGCGACTCCGGCTGTGACTTACCCTGTACCGGCTGTAAAACCTCGCTAACCTGCAAATAATAGACGTCTCTGAGGTCTAAGTAGTTAGAGTTGATGTTTGACGCCTTTCCAAAATAAACCTGACCATTGGTCAAGAAAACGGCTTGGTAGCTGGGGCTGCCGGTCAACGGACCAAGCGTTAGGCCATTCTTCCACAGATAATATCCCAGCAAAGCGAGCAACACTATCGCCATCAGTAATACGAAGGTTGTTAATTTTTTCCTTGGTTTTGTGTTTTCCATATAGTAGTAATTCTAAGCCAACCAAATAGTAAAGCAAGCGGGTTGTGGATAAATGACAATTAAGGCTAGATAATGGTCAAAATTTCTGCCCCGCCATCCTTTATAGCAATCGTATGCTCAAAATGCGCGGACAGACTGCCGTCGGCGATCGCAAAGCTATCGTCCCTATTTTGGACAATCTTGGCGGTACCGGCGCTTACCATCGGCTCAATGGCAAGTACCATGCCCGGCTTCAATAAAATACCCCTCCCCCGCTCTCCTTCGTTGAAAACGCTGGGCTCTTCGTGCAACTGACGGCCCACGCCGTGACCCGTCAGGCCATCAACTACTTTAAAGCCGTGGCCAGAAACTTCGCTATTTATAGCCCAGCCTATGTCGCCCAAGTGATTTCCGGGTTTTGCTTGCTTAATGCCGGCAAACAATGCCTTTTCCGTAACCTTTATAAGTTTTTGCGCCCTGGCGGTGATTCCGCCAATGCCCGCAGTCCAGGCCGCGTCGGCGTACCAGCCGTCATAAATGACGCCGAAATCTAATTTTAAAACATCGCCGGACTTCAACCGGTAGTTGTCCGGCGTACCATGAACCACAACGTCATTAACGGAAGTGCAAATTGAATTTGGGTACGGCCTCCTAGCGCCATGTGGCTGGTAACCCAAAAATGCCGGCTCGCCGCCGGCATTTTTAATCAATTCCTCGGCTAGTTTATCAAGGCTTCTAAGGGTTTTCCCCTGTTCCGCTCGGGCCAAAACAACCTTGGCCACCGTAGCCAAAATTTTTCCGGCTTTCCGGATTTTGGTAATTTCTTCCGGGGTTTTAATCATAGTTGAAGCTTCTTTTTAAGCTCCGCAAAAACGTCAAAGGGTTTGGCGGCAGCGTTTACTTTGTTAATTTTATAACCTCGCTTTTCCAATTCGGCAACTATCGGCTTGGTGCGCTCTTCGTATTCCTTAATGCGGGTTTCAAGAACCGCCGGATTATCTACCGCCCTGGTGCGCAACTCACCGCCGCAAAGCGGGCAAGTTTTATGCTGGTGCTCATCGTTGTACAAGATGGCAGTGGCGCAAACCGAGCATACCCGCCGGTTCTTGTTGCGCTGTATGTGGCGACGCCGGGATCAATGTCCAACAAAACAAAAAGAGCGTTTTCTTTGCCGTACTGTTCGTCCAATATATCAACCAAGCCGCGATTTTTGTCGTCGCCGAACGCCTCAAACATTGTCCGCGGCGAACCGCTAAAAACAATGCTAAAGCCGGCTTTGGAAACATCAATGGTTTTTTCCCTCGTAACTTTCAAAACAAAACTCGGCGTAAGTAATTTGCCGCCGTCAAACAGCTTTTTCTCCTCCTGAATCATCGGATTATTTCTGTTGTCGGGGTCGTTTACTACCTGCTCCAAAAATTTTCCCGTGTCAAAATGGATAAAGTTTTTAGTCCAAGCCAAAAGATTCGCCTGCGTCCCCTTCCCTGAACCGGGCGGGCCGTAAATTACCACTGCTTTTTTCGCCATAGGAAAATTATAGCACAAAATATATTGCGCGCTGCGCCGCTCCTTTTGCCTCTCCGAAACCCAGGCGAGCCGGTTTGCTAGGACCCTACTTTAGTCCCTCGTACTCACGCAAAGTAAGTTCTGAATCAAGCTGTTTGACGGTCTCCAGCGCCACCGAAACAACGATTAAAAGCGCGGTGCCGCCAATAGTCAGAGTCGCGACGCCAGTCAAAAGCTGGGTAATGTTAGGCAAAATTGCAATTAATCCGAGAAAGATTGCCCCGAACAAAGTAATGCGGTGAGTTAACTTGCTTAAAAATTCTCCTGACGGTTCGCCGGGGCGGATGCCCGGAATAAAACCTCCACTTTGTTGGAGATTTTTGGCAATTTCCTTCGGATTAAAAGTAATTGCGGTGTAGAAGTAAGTAAACATCACTACTAGAGCGAAATAGATAATGCTGTACAGAACCTGATTGTTCAACAATTGGTTTACGCTGTTTTGTACGCTAACCGAAAGATCGGGAGAAAAAATCGCAATTAGCTGTCCGAAAAACTGAGGGAAAAGCATAATAGAAATGGCAAAAATGATGGGGATAACGCCAGCCTGGTTGATTTTTAACGGTAAATAGCTGGCCACTCCCCCGTAAACGCGATTGCCCCGGATCCGCTTGGCATACGAAACCGGAACCCTGCGCTCGCCTTGGTTCATAAATACCACGCCGGCGATAATCACAACGCTTAAAACCGCAAAGGCAATATAAGACGTTACCTGGGCAGGATTAAAATTAACAATCGCGTTGCGAATGGCCACCGGTAAGCTACCGACAATGCCCGCAAAAATTATCAAAGAAACTCCGTTGCCGATTTTTTGCTCCGTAATAAGCTCACCAATCCAAGTCAGAACCATGGTGCCGGCCGTCACAATCAAAACATTAAGAAGCAAGCCACCCGTTGAAAGCTGGCCCAACACGCCCTGGCTGGTCAAAAGATTTAAAAATCCGTAACCCTGTAAAGCCGCAAGCGGAACTGTCAGATATCGTGAGTAACGATTGAATTTTACCCGACCGGCCGCCCCTTCCTCATAGTAAATGGCTTTTATTGACGGGAATATCATCGTCAGAAGTTGCATTATGATTGTGGCGGTGATATACGGCCCCACGCCAAGCAAGGCAATGGAAAGATTGGATAAGCCACCGCCGGAAAAAATGTTCAAGAAACCGAGAATCTGGTTGGAATTGAGAAGCTGGCTCAAACGCACCGAGTCAATGCCAGGAATCGGGATGTTGGCAAGAATCCTGAAAGCCACAAGTCCCAGCAAAACAAAAAAGATTTTTCTGCGAAGGTCAGGAATTTTAAATATTTGCAAAATTTTATTTGTCATATTAATTCACCTTGCCGCCGGCTACTTCTATTTTCGCCTTGGCTGATTTAGAAACGGGCAGACCCGAAACAGTTAGGGCCTTCTTAATTTCCCCACCGCCAAGAATCTTCATTTTTTCCCCTAAAATCTCCGCGTTGATAATTTCGTCTTTGGCATATTTTTCCAAATCACCGACGTTTAAAACGCCGAACTTAAGACTAGTCGGCCTGTTTTTAAGTCCGCGCAGTTTTGGCAAGCGTTGAATATAGTCACGCTCCGCCGGGCGCATACGCCGTCCGGCGCGGGACTTTTGCCCTTTCTGTCCCTTACCCGAAGTCGTGCCTCGTTTGCCTCCGCGTCCCACGCGAGTTTTTTTATCTTTCAACGGATGTTGCGGTTGTAGTTGATGTAATTGCATATCAAACTTTTAATTTTTTAAGCGCTTCTATTGTAGCCAACGCGTTTGTTAGTTTGTTCGGTGTACGCCCAAGACACTTGGCAGTCGCGTCTTTTACACCCGCCAACGAAAGTACAACACGAACGGCTCCCCCGGCTTTCAAACCGTGACCGTTAACCGCCGGTTTAATTTTGACGCGGGCGGCGCTGAACTTGGCCTCCACCTCGTGCGGAATCGTTCGGCCGCGCAAGGAAACCGTCATAAAATTTTTCTGAGCGTCGTGCTTGGCCTTTGAAACAGAGGCCGCGACGTCTAATCCCTTGCCGATGCCGATGCCTACCCTCCCCTTCTCGTCACCGAGCACCACGGTAGCGCGAAAACGGAATCTTTTTCCGCCCGCCACCACGCGCGTAACACGCCGAAGGTCCAACACTTTGTCTTTAAAACCTGGCGGATTTTGTTCTCTTGGTTTTCTGTTATACATACATTTATAATTTCAGCCCCGCCTCGCGAGCTCCTTCAGCAACCGCTTTTACGCGGCCGTGGTATTTATACTGCGCTCGGTTGAAAATAGCGACTTTAACACCAAGCTTTTTGGCCTTCTGAGCAAGTAATTCGCCGATGGCTTTCGCAGTAACGGTTTTTTTCTGGCTGTTTTTGGCAACCTCTCTACTGGAGGCGGCCGCCATAGTGTGCCCCTCGGCGTCATCTATCAGCTGGGCATAAGTATACTTGTTGCTGCGGAAAACGGACAGCCGTGGTTTTTCGGCAGTTCCAATAATTCGCGCACGATTGCGTTTCTGTCTTAATTCCCTGTTTAAATTTTTTCTAAAAATTTTGGTTTTCATGCTGTTGAACTACCACGTCACCGAATCACTAGGCAGCGGCCGCCCCGGTGCCTGCAACCTTTTTGCCGGCCTTGCGGCGGATCACTTCCCCGCGGTAGTGAATACCCTTTCCTTTGTACGGCTCCGGCGGCCTTATTTTTCTAATCTTGGCTGCCGCCTCACCAACAAGCGCCTTATCAATTCCGGAAATTTTAATGGCATTTTTTTCAATGGAAATCTTGATACCAGCCGGCGCATTGTACTTGACCGGATGAGTAAAACCGACTGTTAAGACCAGATTCGCCCCGTCCATCACTGCCTTAAAGCCAATGCCCTCCAATTCTAACACCTTCACAAAGCCCGCGCTGACACCTTGGACGGCATTTTTGGCCAAAGAAACGTTTGTCCCGATATTTAACCTCCCCTGTCTGACGTCTTGATTTGTCTTAAAGGACAACTTGCCATCGGTTATTTCGGCGCTCACGTAAGGCAGAATCGGCACCGAAAGCTTGCCCTCCTTGCCGGAAAATTCCAAAACCGGGCCGTTAATCTTTGCTTCTACGCCCTGGGGTATTACTAAAGGTTTTTTTGCTAATTTAGACATGTTACCAAATTTCAAATAATAGCTGTCCGCCCAATTTCTGCTTCCTGGCTTCGTGGGAAGCCATAATCCCCTTCGGGGTGGAAACTACCGCGATGCCGTATCCCTGTTTAACTTTTTTAAAATCCCTGTATCCGCCAAAAAGCCGACGTGACGGCGTGCTTAAGAATTTGACGCCGTTGATTGCGCCGCGGCCATCCTCGGCGTACTTCAACTTTACTTCAATAATGCGCTTGGGTAGCCGTCCTTTTTTGGCAACGCTTTCCACATACTTGCTTTTGCCCAAAACTTCGGCCACCGCGAAATCCATCTCCGAATAGGGCACTTTGATTAAGGCCTTCTTAGCTTGCTGGGCATTTTTAATTTGTGTTAGTAAATTTGTATACATATAGGACTTATTAGATTTATTGGTCTTATAATCACCAGCTTGATTTTTTTACACCCGGAATTTCTCCTCGGCCGGCCAACTCGCGGAAGCAAATGCGACAAATACCGAACGTGCGCATAAATCCCCTCTTGCGGCCGCAACGAAAACACCGTCTGACGATACGGGTAGAAAATTTCGGCGGTTTTTGCGAACGAGCTACGACAGATTTTTTAGCCATGTTTTTGAGCAGCTTTTTGCATTGGAATTCCAAGCTGTTTATAAAATTCGGCGGCAGCTTCGCGGCTCTTTAAATTCTTGGGAACCACGGTTATTTCCACGCCAAAGTTAGTCTTGGAATTTTCGGGAGCAATCTCCGGAAAAACCAAGTGGTCTTTAATCCCGAAAGACAGGTTGCCGCGCTGGTCAATACTTTTGGGACTGATACCGCGGAAATCTCTGACACGCGGCAAAACCACTTTGGTAACTTTGTTTAAGAATTGTATCATTCTTTTTCGGCGCAAAGTTGCCTGTAAGCCAACTACCGTGCCTTCGCGCAGTTTGAAACCGGAAATAGAGTTAATCGCGGAGCGCAATTTCGGTTTTTGGCCGGTGATACTGGAAAATTCGCTGACGATTGACGGCAATATTTTGTCGGCAAAATTCGGCTGGCCGGAAAGCCGTCCAATGCCGGTACTAACCACTATTTTCTCCAGTTGAGTTTGTTGATTTTCGGTCTTGTTCATAATATTTAAATCTCCGTATTGCACTTTTTGCACTGACGAGATTTCGTCTTGCTTTGTTCGTTGACTTTATAAGCGATACGGGTTGCTTTCTTGCAGTTAGGACAAAATAGCATAACTTTTGAAATATACAAAGGCCGCGGCAGAGTAATAATTTGCCCTTTCTCTCCCTGCTTTTTCGGACGCGAATGCTTCTTGAAAAGATTCTGCCCCTCAATTAAAACGGTATTTTCGCGCACGTTAACGCCCAAAACCTTGCCGGTCTTGCCGTTATCTTTTCCCGAAATTATTTGTACTGTGTCGCCTTTGTGTATTTTCATGTTTTTTGCCTAAAGCAGCTCTTCCGCCATTGAAGCAATGCTTTCAAAACCTTTTTCTTTTACTTCGCGCGGCAATGGCCCGAAAACGCGGGTTCCCCGCGGCTCCCTTTTGTCATCAATTAAAACCACGGCATTGTCATCAAAGCGAATGTAGGAACCGTCGCTCCGACGCATTGCCTTTCTCTGGCGGACGATAACGGCTTTAACAACGTCCTTTTTCTTGATGGCTTTGCGAGGCTCGGCAATCTGCACGGAAGCAACGATAACGTCGCCAACCTCGGCGTAGCGCCGGCGGCTGCCACCCAAAACCCTAAAGCACCGGACTGTCCTGGCCCCAGAATTATCGGCAACTTTTAAAATGGATCGTTCTTGAATCATAATTTTTAATCAACTTTGGCAATAATTTTCCAACGCTTATCTTTGGAAATCGGCCGAGTTTCTTCAATAACAACCTTGTCCCCTACTTTGTAGGCCTTATTTTCATCGTGGGCTTTGAACCTGTTTGTTACTTTGAAATATTTCAAATACTTCGGGTGTTTTTTCATATACGTGACGGCCACTACGGCAGTTTTCTGCATCTTATCGGACACCACTACCCCTTGAAGTTTTCTGTGTTTATTTTCCATGGATGAAAGTTAAAATACGCGCGATTGTTTTTTTGACCTTTTGGATTTCTTTTACGTTTTTAACCTTGCCGGCGGCTAAATCGGTCTTGAGATTCCACAAACGATCGCGATGTTCCATCAAGTTCCGCTTCAACTCCCCGACCGGCTTATTTTTTAATTGTTCTAGTTCGTTTTTTTTCATATTATTTGGAAATTACTCTTGTCCGGAGCGGCAATTTGTGGCCGGCAAGGCGCAGAGCCTCCTTGGCAATTTCCGGCTTGACGCCGTCCATTTCAAACAAAACCCTGCCCGGCTTCACCGGAAAAACGTAATGGTCCACGCTACCCTTGCCGCCTCCCATGGTGATTTCCGGGGGACGTTTAGTTATCGGTTTGTCTGGAAAAATCCTTATCCAAACCTTACCCTCTCTTTTAATAAAATTGCTGATGGTGCGCCGCGCGGCCTCTATCTGGCGGGAGTTAACCCAGGCGGCGGTTTCCGCTTTCAACCCAAAAGACCCGAAGGAAAGTTTGGTTCCTCTGGTTTCTACCAGCCGGCCGAGTGATCGGCCTTTTTGCCATTTTCTATGTTTTACTTTTTTGGGCACTAACATAAGTTTATTTTTTATCAAAAACTTCGCCTTTATAAATCCAAACCTTTATGCCTACCGTTCCGTAGGTATTAAAAGCGGTGGCTTCGCCATAATCAATATTGGCGCGCAGAGTTTGCAGAGGCAGTTTGCCCTTCGCCAGCCATTCACGGCGCGCGATTTCCGCGCCATCCAAGCGGCCGGAAAGCTTGATTTTTATGCCTTGAACCTCCTTGGGATTGCCCATTGCGTTTTCAATGTATCGCTTCATGGTCCGGCGAAATGGCAAGCGTTTTTCCAAATCCCAAGCCAGAGACTGGGCAGTGTATTGGGCAGAAATTTCCGAACGGCGCAATTCCTCCACGTTCAAGCTCACAGAAAATTTGGCGGTTTGTTTGCGTTTTTTAAAAAGATTTTGGAGGCTCGTTTCAATCGCTTTGGTTAAATCTTCTATGCCCTTGCCGCCGCGTCCGATTACCAGACCCGGACGAGCAGCTTTAATCATAATTCGGAACGTATTATCGCCACTTCGCTCTATTTCAACGCGAACAATGCCAGCCATTCCGATCTTTTGCTTGATTATTTTGCGAATCAAACAATCTTCTTCTAGGGGGTTTTTAAAATTTTTCGTCTTGGGAATCCAACGAGATATCCAATTATTGACGATGCCCAGGCGATATGAAAATGGTCTAATTTTTTGTCCCATGGTGTCTAAGTAGCGCTAGACTGCTTGGCGCCGGAATAATCTTCGGAAGAATCCGCCCTTTTCTTTAGGAGTCACTTTCTTGGTTTCTTCCGCTTTTGGCCGAACGCGCTCTTTTTTGGTTTTAGTTTTTTTGACGGGCGGGTTTATGACGAAACGATCTTTGAAAGCGCCCTCGGCTTCTTGAAGAACCACGGATACGTGGCTCATTTTTTTGTGAATCGGAGTTGCCCGGCCTTGGGCACGGGGCAAGATGCGCTTAAGCATGGGCCCCGGATTAACTCTGATATCAGAAATGAAAAGCCGCGCGGCATCCAGCTTGTTATTGCGGGCATTGGCCACGGCGGAACGGAGCAATTTCAAAAGCGGCTTAGCCGAACGCTGAACTCTCAA
>Ga0076049_110_pt1 | contig 16511 bp, 17 predicted proteins | sample RifGroB1_FD_68146 | JGI IMG/M metagenome (GOLD analysis project Ga0076049, IMG submission 68146) | Parcubacteria (Giovannonibacteria) bacterium GW2011_GWB1_47_6b
TCACCCGGCGTTCAATAACATCTCTCAGGCCTGCCATCACTTCGTCGTAGTCTTGAGATGAAATCTTGGAAAGATCCGCCTGATATACAAGAGAAACACCTCCCTGAAGATCGAGGCCGAAACGGAACGGAAACAAAGCGCTCCAGTTTACAAAAGAAGCGGCTCCCCCCACGAGGAGAATGACAATGAGTGCGGCAATCAGTTGATATCTTCCCATACCAGGTAGTGGCAATTCAAGATTTTAATTTCTTTGCATACAGGTACTTGCGCAGCAGCCAGGAGCTGGACTGGATTTTTCCGCCTTTTCCCATGTTAAACACCATGGCACACCCGATCCTCCTGCATACCGTGACTTCCGGCACATTGTGTTTTTTTCTGTCCCCTCCGTTGGCGAAGATGTCAGGATGCAGAATCCCAAGTTCCTTTGATACGCTCATGTCGCTTGCGTTCTTTGTGTGAGAAGTAAGGACAACGCGATCCACAGGCCTCAGGGCTTCAATGACTTCTTTACGCTCTTTTTCTGGCATGAATATATACCTTTTCTTCTTGCGCAGCCAGTTGTCGTTATTCAAAATAACGACGAGTTCGTCTCCGAGCTTCTTTGCCGCTTCAAAAAGACGGATGTGCCCGATATGAATCGGATCAAATCCTCCGGATACCGCAACAATAAGTTTTCGCTTTTTTGGCATTTGAGTACCTTATATTATCTTTCATGCTTCTTTCTCAAGCATGGCTTGGATGCGCGCGACTTCCTGTTCCACAAGTTCTCCGTCGTATTCTCCGCTATGGGCCGAAACTCCTTGGTAACTTGGCTGCCGTTGATCAATATGCAGATTGCAAGAAGCCGTGCGTTCCTGCAGCTTCATGCCGCAATACATATGAAAACGGGGGTAGCGCGAACTTCCGCCCCCAAGGTAGCGGGAAAACCTCCATTCTCCGGTTTTCTCATCGGTTCCTTCAGGCGTATATCCGGATCTGCGCATCAACAGCGGAAAATTCTCTTTGGGAAACTTTGCTTCAAATTTCATAGTAGTATATTACCATTGAAAACCGGTCTTGACAAATTTTGTATTAAATGATAGTGTTTAGCTACACCTTGACAACCAAGGAAGGAAAGGAGCGTAAGTGTTGAAGAGCGCAAAGATCCTCAACGCGGGTGGATGGCTCAAGACGGTCACCTTCTTCTTGATCGCCTGCCCCATCGCATTCTTCCTCCCCACGAACTCCATGCCGCTCCGCTGGATGAGAAAGATCTGGGGCTAACAAAGACCTGGCAAAGAAAGGGGGTGTGTAATTGCACGCCGCAGGAGCGTTTCTCATCATGGTTCTCGCAGTACTCGGACTGATTTCAACGATCTTCCTGGGCATTGCGGTGGCGCAAGCTCTCGCATTCCCAGGACTGCGCAGTCCAGCCACGGTCGAGTTGCCGTGGTACTTCCTTTCTCCGCTCGTTCTCATTCTCCTCAATAAGAAGATGCGAGAATATGCGGACAAGTTCCTCCAGCGGATGTTCCGCTAGCTCGCCCTTGATGCAACAGCGTCAAGGGCTTTTTTTTATTTCTTTCCGCATCCATCCAAAATACTCTCTGCTTCCCGCAACAATCGGCGTAGCTATGATTTCGGGAAGTTTGTAGGGATGAATCTCTTTGATTGCTTGTTCTATCTTTCCGTAATAACTTTTCTTTGATTTAACCACACACAGCCATTCTTTTGATTTCTGTCTCTTGCCATTCCATCGATAGACGCTCGTAATCGGGCCGATTATCTGCGTACAGGCAGATAATTTTTTATCCAGCAAGAATTTTGCGATTCGTTCCGCATCGCTTCTTTTCGCCACGGTAGTAAAAACCTGTATGTATTCCGATCTATCTCCCATTTTTCTATTCCTATCCTCTATTTTTTGCACTCTTTGTTCTAAATTTTCCATATTATCTCCCGTGGCACTTTTTATACTTCTTAGTAGGTCTTTGAAGTTCTGCGTTCTACGTGAAATACAAAAATAACTTTTTCTTGAGGAAAAAGCTCGTAGAAAATACGAAAAGCGCCAACCCTTCGGCGCCACGTGTTTTCTTCGCCTCGCATTTTTTCAATATCTCCAACGTAAGGGTTTCGCGCAAGATCTTCAATAATCTGCGAGAGTCGCTCTCTATCTTTCCTTGGAAAGACCGCGATATCTTTCCATACGCGCATTCTAACCCTTAACGCCCAATCTCTGCCTGAACTCATTGAGGGTAAGATATTTTCCCGCTTTATATTCCTTGCGTGCCCCGGCAAGCGCCTTCTTTTGAGCAGCGGTAGGCACAAATTCTCTGATTTTCCTTAGCTCAATCAAGGCCTCGTATTCGCGCCTTGGAATTACCACAAGATCATCTCTTCTTGTTAGTTTCTTGGGGATTGTAAGAATAACCATATACCTTATTCTATCTTTTCGCGCTCATCTGTCAACCTCATCTTCCGTGACACTTTTTGTATTTCTTGCCACAGCGTCAAGACCGATATCGTTGTGTTTGAGCAGCCAGAGCAAATTGATCAAAATACCGAGTAAGGTCTGCGAGAGAACTGTCGTACAATTCTCCCCCATACACCGCGTCGCAAAACACCTCTCTTGCCCTCGCAATCTCCAGGCGGCGACCCTTCCAGCGCGAATCTTCCAGCGTTAAGTCAAAAAGGTCGAGCGCTCGATCCACTGCGCCGCGAAAAAGCTTCTCATCCTTTCCTTGCCAATTTGCGGCTCTCGAAACTTCACTTCCAATATTTCCCATTTGTTCTTTCAACGAAAGCTCGAACCATCTTCCTGCGGCAAGTTCTTTATGAATAAAGTTTTTCATCCTATCTCTCGCAACTACATACTAATAAATAAGACATATGTTGTATTTATTCGTATTTGCTCTTTTCTTACTTATCGCCATAGTGATTTTAGTATACCAGAATCTTAGCTCTGCGCCCCGTGACAGCGCTTGTATTTCTTTCCCGACCCACAGGGACACGGATCATTCCTGCCGATCTTTAGCATAGACTGCGCAGGATGGCCCGCCGAAACCGCGCCTTGCTGGGGGGCGGAGGCGGGAGAGAACTTCATATTCATGATGGTTTCCGTGGTCAGGGTATCTATCGTCCGCAGAAAACCCTGAAACATCTTATGCCCTTCATTCTTGTATTCCACCAGGGGATCCTGCTGGCCGTACGCGCGCAATCGCACGGAATCCCGCAGCTGCTCCATGTTTTCCAGGTGCTCCACCCATAAAGAATCGATGACGCGGAGGGGAATGATTTTTTCCGCCTGACGCATGTTTTCAAGTCCCACTTCCTGCTCCTTCTTTTCGTACTGTTCTTGCGTGTGTCCCGACTTCTGCACGATGGCCATGATCTTGGACCTCAATTCCGCGGGATCCTGCTGCTTTAAAATCTCATTTCTTTTCCGGTACAACGTTTCCCTGTGCCGATTCAATACGTCGTCATAATCGAGCAGGTGCTTCCTGGCGTCAAAGTTAAATCCTTCCACCCGTCCCTGAGCCGATTCGATTGCCTTGGAAACCATGGAATGCTGAATGGGCTCTCCTTCGGGGAGCCGGAATTTTTCCATGATTCCCTTTAACTTGTCTCCTCCGAATATTCTCATGAGATCGTCCTCCAGGGATACGAAAAACTGAGAAGAACCCGGATCCCCTTGTCTTCCCGATCTTCCGCGCAGCTGGTTATCAATGCGCCTGGCTTCATGGCGCTCGGTGCCGATGACGCATAATCCGCCCAGGCTCCGACACTGCTCAGCCTCTTTAAGAACCTGGGGATTCCCTCCCAAAACGATATCGACGCCCCGACCAGCCATGTTCGTTGCTATGGTCACGGCTCCCCTCCTTCCGGCTTGCGCGATAATCGATCCTTCCCGCTCATGATTTTTTGCGTTCAGCATCTCATGGGGAACGCCGTCCCGCGACAGCTGCTGTGAAAGACGCTCGTTTTTCTGAATGGAGGCCGTGCCAACGAGCACGGGCTGCCCTTTTGCATGGCGTTCTTTCACTTCTTGCACGACGGCACCGAATTTCTCTTCTTCTGTTTTGTACACCTGATCCGGAAAATCCAGGCGAACCAAAGGTTTGTTCGTCGGAATCGGAATCACGTCAAGGTTGTACACCTTGTGAAACTCCTCTGCTGAAGTGAGCGCGGTGCCCGTCATGCCTGCCAGCTTTGAATACATGCGAAAATAGTTCTGAAACGTGATGGAAGCCAACGTCAGAGATTCGGGCTGCACAAACACTCCTTCCTTTGCCTCAAGGGCCTGGTGCAGGCCTCCTGAATATCTGCGGCCCGGAAGCAGGCGGCCCGTGAATTCGTCCACGATAATGAGCTGTCCTTCTTTGACGACATAATCGCGGTCCCGCTGGAACAATACTTCGGCTCGCAAGGCCTGTTCCAAATGATGCAGATACTTAATCCCTTTTTCCTGGTAGATATCTCCTGCTCCAATCAAGCCTTGGACACGGTCAATGCCGTCTTCCGTAAGAGTGACTGCTTTGCGCTTTTCGTCTATTTCGTAATCGGTCTTTGCTTTAAGTTTTGGGATGAGGCGGGCAAAATCTTGGTACCAGGAAGAACTCTGCGTGTCCGGAGCCGAAATGATCAGAGGGGTGCGGGCTTCGTCAATGAGAATAGAGTCCACCTCGTCAACGATGGCAAAGCTATGCCCCCGCTGAACCATGCGGGACAAATCATACGCCATATTGTCTTTCAGATAGTCAAAACCGAACTCGTTGTTCGTCCCATAGGTGATGTCGCTAGCGTACGCGTCTTTCCGTGAAACCGGCCTCAGAAATGACGTTTCCACGCGAAACCCTCCGGTCGTATCGCGCAGCGCGTCTTTTGCGGCGTCTGTTTCATACGAAGGATCATATTGGTATGACGTGTCGTGCACGATGCATCCCACCGACAGCCCCAGCGCGTGATAAATCTGCCCCATCCAGGCGGCGTCTCGACGCGCGAGGTAATCGTTCACCGTGACCACGTGCACTCCCTTGCGCTCCAAGGCATTCAGGGCGGCTGCCAACGTTGCAACGAGCGTCTTGCCCTCTCCGGTTTTCATTTCTGTGATCTTTCCTTCGTGCAAAGCAATGCCGCCCATGAGCTGAACGTCAAAATGGAGCTGACCCAAGGTACGCAGAGCGGCTTCCCTGACAAGCGCAAAGCACTCCGGCAGCACGTCATTGAGCGCTTCGCCTGCCTCGCCGGTAGGCGGGTCCTTTTGGACCCGCTCGCGCAGCTGGCTGAAACGCTCTGCAAGCTGTACCAGAGAAAGATCTTTCAGCCCTGCTTCCTTTGCATTGATCTCTTCAACTAAAGGCCGCATGCTGGAAACAGCGCGCTCATCCGCATCTCCCAAAATTTTCCCAAGAATATTCATAAAACTACCTCATTATTCATCAATTTTACCGTTCTGTAAATGAAAGGAGCGAGAACTGCGTTCTCGCTAGGTGTGGATAACTTAACCGAGTTAAGGATAGAGTTGGCGTTCTAGGTCAGTGCGAAGCCGATGATTTTGTACGCCAACTTGGCCGCGAGAAAATCTGGGGCAACCATGCCGGGAATAGGGGCAAGCTCCACGACATCTGCTCCGATGATTTTCTTCTTTGCTCCGATTGCGCGCACAGCGTCTATAATCTGATACCAGGTCAATCCCCCGGGCTCTGGGGTTCCGGTAGCGGGCATTGCCGAAGAATCCAGCACGTCAACGTCAACGGTGATGTATACGTTTTCTCGCAGCGTGTTTATCATTTCCTCAAGCGTATGCTTGCGCTCAGCATAGAACACGAAGTTTTCTTCTTTGCCCTTGCCTTTAAGATATTCCATTTCTTCTTCGCTCACGGAGCGTATTCCCATGTGCGTCACGGGAATGCCAAGTTCCGTCGTTCTGCGCATCACGGATCCGTGATGAAAGCGCGTGCCCTGAAATTCATCGCGCAGATCGGTATGCGCGTCAAAATGCACGACCGTAAAATCGGTTCCATACTTTTTATGGAACGCCCTCACACAACCCAGCGTAACCGAATGCTCTCCTCCGAGCATAAGCGGAAACTTAGCGTCCTGTATGATCTTAGCAATGACCGATTCCACTCTGTCGATCGTCTCCTCTGGAGAATTCTTTGAAGGCTCCAGGGGTTCCAGGGTAAAGATGCCGACGGTGCTTACGTCTTTCCCTTTCTCAAGATCGTACAGCTCCATGTGGCGGGAAGCGTTGATAAGGGCAAAGGGCCCTTGTTTCGCTCCACCCATGTAGTACGTGGTGGAATCATACGGCACCGGAAACACGACTACTTGTGCAGTTTTATAGTCCTGGTTATCCAACCCTCCGAAATTCCACGGCTCAACCCGCGGATATGAAAAATCTTCCGAGTCCTTTCCGTTCATTTTATTGATTCTTGAAGATAGAAGTAAGGTCAGCGCCCTTCCTCTTCTTCTTGAGGCGTTCTGCCATCGCGTGCGTGACAATGGGCAGCGCGATGGTCGCATCGCAGTATACTTGTATCTTCGGGGCGTTTTCGGCTTCCTTGCCCCAGCTCATCGCCTCTTCAAACGTGCAGCCGGAAAGACTGCCCCACTGGGGAGAGTCGGTGGTGATTTGAATCGCATACTTGTGGGGGTAATAGCTTTCCGTAAGCTCTTTCTTTGCCCCCCGTTTTGCGCGAAATATCTCCGCCTTTCTGCCTGGAATCCTCCTTTCTTCATACAGAAGGTCTGCCGTCACTGCGATGAGCTGGATGAAGTCCTTGGGTACCCCTCCGCCGATGTAGATAACTCCGGAATCCTTGATCTTCTTGCCGAGCGACATGAACTCTATGTAATCTTTCATGTTATCAATCACGAGATTGAATCCTTTGCTCTTGGCAATAAGTCCGGCGTCCCCGTACGGGCTGTCTACGATGGCAGGACAGAAAATTGGGACTTTGTATTTTGCAGCGGTAGCGACAATGCTGTGAATGCCCCGCTTTCCCAGCCACAATCCGAATTTATACAGAATCTCCCGCGAAGAGTACGGAATATTTTCTTCCAGTTCCTTTACGATGAACTCGGCAATGAGTTCCGTCATTTCCATATAGTCGATTTCAGAACCGTACACATCGTAGTACCGGTTCACGTCGGTCTTTAATAGATCAAGATCGTTCTCAAGATGAGAGCCCTTCCAATAACTGTTTCCCATCGCCTCTACGATATCTTCTGAAAGATTGGCTCCAGTGGCAACCAATACATCAATATAGCGGTTCTCAATGAGCCAGTTTACGATCTTCCACTGGCCCGTGGTGCTCAAAGAAGCCGCATAGCCAAACAAAATGGTGACTCGGGGATCTTTCACCATTTTTTCCCAGGTGTGCGCAACCTCGGCAAGTTTTCTTCCCTGAAAGCCGGTGTTCGCCATTGCGTCCAAGAGCTCCGAAACGCTCTTGCGATTCACCTCAATTGCCTTGACCTTCTCTTTGAAATATGGATTCTTTGTCATGTGTATTGGCTTCTTACATTAATTGGTATTGGGAATAAATACGACCGCCGCAACAACAGACGTCCACAGCCCGTCTTTATTCGACCTTGCGGTCTGGGTGATGTGGGCTGTTCTTACGATTTTTCCGGACAGGAGAAAGGCCTGGCGCCTCGTGTCCCATGCGTCGTCTATCTTAAATTTCATTCCGAGCGTAGAAGCCAACATGGAAGCCGCGAGATCTTCCGAATATTCTCCTGCCTTGTCTTCGGTCTCTCCGAATACATGGTGCTCTGAAATGTATCCGTATTGACTGTCGCTGTTCTTTGGTATCGCAAGACCAACCGAGGCCGTAATCATGCGATTCGGTTCGTTGCTTTCATTGCGCGCCATGACGCAAAACACTACCTCTCCCGCAGACAAATACTCCATGCCTTTTTGCATCGTGACTTTCTTGCATTTGGGAGGCAAGATGCTGGACACCGTTACAAGATTGAATTTCTGAATTCCGGCGTCGCGCAACGCCAACTCAAACGAATTGAGTTTATGCTTGTGAATCCCGACTCCCTTGGTGATAAAATATTTTGTGGGTGTCATGGGTTTGAAAAAGAATTAGTTAATTGTTTCATCAGCAAGCAAGCGTGTCAACCCCCGAATGAGATTTTTGGTCATACAAACTGAATTTCTTCTTCCAGAACGATGCCGAATTTCTTTTTTACTTTCTGTTTCACCTTTTCAACAAGCCTCACGACGTCTTTTGCGCGTCCTTTTCCAAGGTTCACGATATAGTTCGGATGTTTTTGAGAAACCTGCACGTTTCCGACGCGCAATCCTTTCAGTCCGGCTGCCGCAATGATGGCCGCCGTGGGAATTACGGGAAAGGGATCGATCTTCATGACGTTGGCGAAGTGTTTTTTCCAGCGGACCGGCAGTTTTTTCGCGTCGCAGTTCTTAAACATGCTTCCCGCATTGGGATATTCAAGGGGATGGCGTTCCTTGCGGTACAGCATATGGCTCCTCGCAATCTTAGAAAGTTCCTTCGCGTCTCCTTTCACAAGACCAAGCACAGCAGAAAGCACGATATATTTCTTTTCTTTGAATATCGAGGAGCGATATGAAAACCTGCATTGTTTTTTTGAAAACACATGCATCCGGCCTTTCTCGTCAATCGCCTCGACGGAAACGACCGCATCTTTGATTTCTCCTCCAAAAGCTCCCGCGTTCCCCCGTATGGCTCCTCCAAGACTGCCTGGCAGGCCTCCTGCCCACTCCAAACCTTCTAATCCCCTGTGTACGGTTGCTTTCACGAGCGAGGAACACAACACTCCTGCTTCTGCATCTACCCTAAAATTTCGAATTTTGAATTTTGAATTTCGAATTTGAATAACAAGACCCGGAAATCCCGCATCCGACATCACGACATTGCTGCCGCCGCTCAAAATAAAAACTGAAAGACGAAGTTTCTTCGCTGCCTGCAACGCCCGGATGATCGCATCCGAATTGGTTGCGGTAAAAAAATATCTCGCAGGTCCTCCGATGCGAAATGTCGTGTGGCGAGACAATGATTCCTGTTTCCGTACTCCCGGCAAAAGTTTTTGAATTGTTTCTTCCATTTTACCCTTATGGGCCGGAGGAGTATACTCCAATACAAAGTTTTTTGTGAGTGCTGGCCTCCGACCCAATTTCATTGTAGCAGTTATATTTTGGTATACAAAAAAGCAAAGGGCCTCGCTCGAGGGAGGTCCGTTGCCAACTTTGTAGGGCTCCCTTGCGGGAACACTCACGCTCCTATCCTATCATACCACCATATTTTGTCAACACTGTGTACTAATAAATAAGACATATGTTGTATTTATTAGTAATAGAATTATTGGACAAAAAGCTGGTTGAGCTTCGCGCGAGTGGCGGGCCCCACGTATCCAGTTCCCTGTGTAAGCCCAAGCGGAGCCAATATTTCCGCGCTGTACTTTTCTTGAAAACGAATCACGGCGGCCAAGGTAAGCTGGCCGAAGTTTCCGGTAATAAAGCCTTCAGGATATACCGCAGCTTCTTTGAGCTGCTGCTGCAGGCAGCGCACTTCGTTGCTGTCTTTCATGCCAAAGAAGAGATTGTTCTGCAATGATTGGCAGGAAACCTGCCCTGCCGGCGCAGGCAGGCCGGATTGCAAGGCGGCAAGCTGGCTGCGGAGACGCGCAATCTGGCTGAGCAACGACTGAATCTGGGAGTTTAAGTCTTCTGCGGTTCCTGAGTCCTGAGTTGCCGAGGGGACAATCGAGATTCTCCAGGAAAAAAAGTATGAGGGAGTGGTTGAGTTAAAACCGGTATTCCTTCCCTCCACGAAAGGCATGAGAATGAGTGCTGTCACGTCGTCTCCGAACCGCGGGATCACCAGCGTGCCGTGCTGACTAGAATCAATCGTCATGACTCCTTGCTCATACGTTCCGCCCGATGCCTTTTCCAAAAGATAGGGAACCTTGAAACGAACCTGGCTGTTGCCGTCAAATACGAATTCCATTTGTCCCTTTGGCCCTCCGCTGATTTTATACCAGTTTCCCGCCCATTCCTTCGTCTGGCTGCTGAACGAAAGCTCGCTTGTCCCAAATGCGGGAAGAAAGCTTGTATACGGAGCCACGCGCAACTGCTGCACGGCTTCTGCCGTCAGACAGAACTGCTTTCCGTATGAACAATCATTGAGAAATAGCGCGAGCGCCCAGTTCTGAAAAACATCGGCAAACGTATCCTTGAACCCGTTCTTTACAAGCGCTTCGTTTAACGCATCAATGCCCTTCTTGCCAGAAGACTCCGCATCCTGCAGAACCTTCAAACCGTACTGCTCGCGCACATATTCAAAAAACACGCTCACCACGCCGTAATCAACAGAGGTGTTGCGCCATTCCGTAAGAGAATCGCGAGGGTTTGTGATGAAGTCGCGCATGCGCTTTGCAAGATACTCCTGCTCTTCCTGTTCCCTGTTTTTCGTCACCAGGGGGGCCAGTTCGGAAAACGCCTCCTGTATCCATATGTCGTCATCCACGCCCCTCAGAATCTGTTTCTGATTCAGATAAATAAGGTGCATAAATTCGTGGGCAAGATAGCTTACGGCAAAAGAAGAGGTAACGTATGTTCCGTTGAAATATATCATTTCCCGCTCATTGGACCTTGCGGTCTCAAGACGGGAAAATCCGTCTGCGGTATTCACATAGCCACGCACGTCTTCTCGCATCGGATGTATCAGCACGGTAATGCGGGCATCCCGGTCGATGCCGGGCGTATTTTCATACCCGAACAAACCGGTCAGTGAAGGGTACACGTCCCGCTCAAAGGTCACGGCAAGCTGAGACAGAGACGCCAAAACGGCATTTGCGTCTTGCGCGTTGAGTCCGTTCCACCAGTCGTCTTCAATGTAGAAATAGAATTGCGGACTTATCTTGCGCAAGGTAGCCGTAACCTCGCTTCTCTTTGAGACGTCGTATGTGGTATCAACGAAAAACTTCTGCCGTTGATCAAGAACGTCGGCCGAAACAACAAAAGGCTGCCCGATAATAAAAACCGCAGAGATAAAAAAGATTGTGCGGAAAACAGACTTCATTGCTTTCATCGTACCAAACAACGCGCGAAACGCAACTTATTTATATGAGTGGACAAGACGATGCAGCGTATCAACCAAAGATTGGGTATCGGCTCGCGCCAGGCCTTCTTGCAGATGCCGCAGTCCTTCTGTTAGCAACGCGGCATCCAAAGACGGAAGCTTCGCTATGAAAATTTTCTGGTGCTGAGTGATGGTCGTTCCCTCTTCGGCGTTTAATGCTTCTTCAAATAATTTCTCTCCCGGCCGAATACCGGTAAATACAAACTGGATGTCTCGATCCGGTTCAAGGCCTGAAAGACGAACCATTTCCCGGGCCAAATCCACAATCTTCACGAGGCTTCCCATATCAAGCACGAATACCTCTCCCCCTTTTCCCATGGCAGAAGCCTGCATCACGAGCAGGCATGCTTCTGGATTCGTCATAAAGTAGCGCTTCATTTCAGGGTCGGTAATTTTTATAGGCCCCCCTCTTTTGATCTGCTCTCGAAAGAGCGCAACGACATTTCCCCTGCTGTCCAGCACATTCCCAAAACGCACCGCCACAAAGCGCGTACTGCTTTTCCCCTGAAAACTCTGACAGATCATCTCCCCAACGCGCTTGGTAGCCCCCATGACCGAAGTCGGGTTAACCGCCTTATCGGTAGAAATATACACAAAACATTCGCTTCCTACTTTCTGAGCCGCTTCCGATACTACCTTAGTACCCAATATATTCGTGTGCACAGCCTCCTCGGGGTCGGCTTCCATCAAGGGTACATGTTTGTAGGCCGCAGCATGAAATACGATCTGGGGCTGCCATTGCCTGAATACACGCTCTATTTTCTGCTCATCTGTAATGTTGCCCACGCATGAAATAATGCCTATATTAGGAAACCGTTCACTGAGTTCTTGGGTAAGCATAAAGATTCCGCTCTCGTCTTGATCCAAAAGCACAACGGTTGAAGGTGCAAATGTTGACACCTGGCGAGCAAGCTCAGAACCAATGGAGCCGGCGGCTCCCGTAATGAGCACAATCTTTGCTTGAAGAAAACGAGAAAGCGCGTCCGTATCCAGGGAAATCACTTCTCTTCCGAGAAGATCGTGCACCTGCACGTCCCGCACGTCTGCGAAGGAGATCTTTCCGTCAAGGATTTCTCCGAGAGACGGCAGCACTTTCATGGTCTCGATCTTAGCTTCACGCCCCAACTCCACCGCCTGCCTGATGACAGAAGAAGGGGCAGAAGGCATTGCAATGATAATCTCCTGAATTCCATATTGCTTGGCAATAACGGGAATGTCACGCACCATTCCCTTTACGCGCACGCCGTGAATGGCGAGTCCTTGCTTTGCCTTGTTATCATCCACCATGCATACTGGCATGTACTTTTTCTGGCCAGTTTGCATACTTCGCAGCAGCTGCTCTGAGGCATCCCCTGCTCCAACGATAAGAACGCGTATCCTGGCTCCGCCTCCATTTCCCAAAGAAATTTGCTGGGCAATGCGTTTTGCCATGCGCATGGCGCCGGTTGCAAAAAATGCAAGAACATATCCTATAAGAAGCGTAGATCTGGGAAACGCCGCGAATGCGGGCACGTTCTGAAAACCAATGACGAAGATAGAAAGCAGAATGAAGCCTCCCGTTACCGCGTACCAAAGCACAAGTACGTCTCGTGTGCCCACGTGGCGCCAGGAAAAAGAATATAGGCGAGCTAAGACAAAGATTGGCAAGAGAATCGCCCAACTCAAAAGGATCACCATGGGAAGGGTTCCCTCCAGGTGCTGCCGGGGAATCAATCCGTCAAACCGCAAGAAAAAAGCAAGAAAGAATGCAAGCGCAATGGATGCGGCGTCTCCCAGGGCAAAGAATAGTGTTCTTGAAATCATGAAAGTTGCCGTATGCTTTCTCGAAGAACCTTAGTCACCATTGCCTGCTGTTGGGGCTTCAGCACCGAAGAAAATGGCAGGGCAATTGTTCTGTCTCCAACCCATTCTGTGCGAGGAAGGCGCCCGCGCTTAAACCCAAATGCCTGGCGATAGAACGGCTGCAGGTGAATGGGTTCAAAATACGTGCTGCACTGCACTCCTTTTTTTGCCATAAGCTTCACAAGCTTGTCCCGATGAGATCTCTTGAAAGGAGGGGCGAGCATAATGACATATACGAACCAGCTTCTTTTTGCGCCGGGCTGTGAACGCGGAACAATGATTCTTTTTTCTTGCGAGAGCAGATTAGAGTATAAAGATGCCGCGGCTGCCCTCTTTTTCAGCATCTGCGGCAAACGCCGCAACTGCGCCAATCCCAGGGCTGCCTGCATTTCTGTCATCCGATAGTTGTATCCCAATCTCACGTGCTCCAGCCACTTTCCTTTTCCTTGCTTTCTTCCTTGATTTGTCATGCTCCAACACAGGTCTGCGATCTTTTTATCATCCGTGAGAATGACTCCACCTTCCCCCGTGGTCATCTGCTTATTCGGGTAGAAAGAAAAAATAGATGCATCCCCAAAACTTCCGCACTTCTTTCCTTGATAGCTAGAACCAATGGCTTCTGCCGAGTCTTCAATGACTTTCAGGCGATACTTTTTCGCAATGGCAAGAATCTTGTCCCAGGCAGCCGGCTGTCCGAATACGTCCACCGCCAAAATCGCTTTCGTCCGCCCGGGGCGGATTGCCCGCTCTATTTCTGCAGGATCAATATTAAACGTGTCCTTTTGAATATCCACAAACATGGGCTTGGCTTGTTCAAACAACATGGCGTTTGCAGAAGCGATAAAGGAGAACGAAGTTGTAATCACCTCGTCTCCTGAGCCTATGCCAAGCTGCGAATAATAAGATGCAGGGCCGAAGTTCCGGAATTCACGACGATGGCATACTTCCTGCCGGCAAACCTTGCCAGCAACTTCTCAAATACCTTGATTTGAGGACCCAAACTCAACACGGGTGTTTTTAGTACATCCCGCACCGCTTTGCGTTCAGCTCCTGTAATGTCCGGAGAAGAAAGAGGGATGTTCATATGAATAAGAGGATGCCTGTGCCAACCAGGGCTATCTGAATCATTATCAGAAAAGCGAGCGTTTTCCAAGGGGAGAGCCCTGCCTGGAGCATGCGATCATACACGTGACTGCGATCTCCATAGAATATGGACTTTCCTTGCATGAGCCGCCTGCAGTTCGTCCATATCCCTTCAGCAAGAGGAAATCCTGCGAGAAGCAAGGCTCCCGCAGCATCCATCCGGATAAAAAGCAGGACGAGCAGCGCGAGAAAAAAACCCAGGACATATGCTCCGGAGTCCCCCATGAACATCCTTGCCGGAGGAAGGTTAAGCGCAAGAAATCCCAAGACAGCTCCCATGAAGGCGAGAGAAAGAATGAGGTCCAAAGAATTCCCGAGAAGAAAACTTACAATTGCAAATCCTCCGAACGAAACCGCGGTCAAGGAGCCCGCCAGGCCATCCATCCCATCCTGGTAATTTATTGAATTCATGAGGACGAATATGGCAAACGCACTTGCTGGAACAAACAGAAAGAATGAAGGGAAGTCCAGGCGCCAGCCAGCTATCCATAATATGGTAGCCGCCAAAAGAGGAATAAGAATAAGAAACGCAAATTTCAAAAAGGGCTTTGCCTGGGTTTGGTGCTTCCACTTCATATCATCCCAGAAACCAAGCGCCAATACGGGCAGCGCGGCCAACACCACCCCAAAAAACAACGGGCGCATGTCTGGCGGCGCCATGAAGAGAAGTGATAGGGCTGCCGCAACAAACATCGCAACCCCTCCAACGTACGGGATGGGTCGGTGATGAATCTTCAAAGCATCTCCCTTTGCAACGTCTACAAAGCCAAAACGCAGAGCTGTTTTTTCAAATACAAGGTTGGCGAAAAGGGAAACTGTAAGAGAAAGAAAAAAGATCGTCCACATATTAAGATATTGTATACAAATAGATGCGCGAACGCTCTTTGCCATGCACCGACATGCTTTTTGCAAGGCGAAATCCTTGCTTCTCATACCAGGCAATAGCTCTCTGCAGCTTCTCTCCGACAAGGACGCGGAATACCTTTACTCCCCTCGCCCTCATTTCGCCAAGGAACAAGGTAAACATTTCCTTTGCCACTCCCCTGCCCTGAAAATCTTTTGCGACTGCCATGGTGAGCAATTCTGCCTTTGGCAAATCATCTTGACGCTGCGAATATCGCAGGCTTTCAAAAAACTTCCGTATTATTGATATTCCAATCATGCGAGGCAAGAGAAAAACGGCTGCTAGAAAAAAGTGGCGCAGGAAAAACTTGGAAAAAGCACGCATATCTGTGATTCCTGCAATAAAACCCACGACGCGGTCCCCATCTTCTGCCACGACGCAAAATCCGCCGGGGTACCGAATGATGCCTTCATAAAACTTTGCCAAGAACATACGCGGCAGAGAGCTGAGGAATCCCGATGATATTTCTTGCTGATGGAGCGACGCCACCACAGAAGCATGCTCTCGTATGGCTAAGCGTATGTTCATATTCCAAGTGTATCACACTTGCAGCAGACGCTCGTACTCTTTCTTGAGCAGCTCGAAGACCGCATCTTGATTATATTCCCGTTCCACCTTCTTTCTCCCTTCTTCTCCCATTGTTTTCGCCTCTTTGGGATGAGAAAGAATATATATAATCGCTTCTGCCAGTTTTTTTGGGTTATTGGAAGGAACCAAGAGCCCGGTTTTTTTATCATCCACACCCTCCCTGCATCCCCGAATGTCGGAAGCCACGACGGGCCTTTTCATTGCAGAGGCCTCTAAAATGGAAAGTCCCAATCCCTCTCTATATGAAGGCAGAACGAAAACATCCATAAGAGAGTAGAGTTCAATAACGTCTGTACGCTCTCCAAGAAAAAGAACCTTGTTTTGAATGCCGTATTTATTAACAATGGCTGTATCCAACGCATCTCTTTTTTCCGGCTCCTCTGGCCCTATGACAAGCAACACCGTATTCGGAAATCGTTTTAGGATTTGGGCAAACGCGGCAAAAAGAGGAATAAATCCCTTTTCTCTTACCAAGCGAGCAACGATTCCAACAACCTTCGCATTGAGAGAAATATCTATTTCCCGCTTCTTTTGCGCGACGAATTCTTGAGAAAATCGGCCTGGATCAAACTTCTGAAGATCAATGCCTCCTCCAACATATATGACTTTTCCTGGAGGATAGATTTTATGATTAATTAAAAACGCGACATCTTCCCTGTTAACGGAAAACGCTTTATGGACGATTTTTGCAATAATCTTTTCTATGGGAACAAAGATTATCTTTTTTTGCCAGGAAGAATCTTTCTGAAAATAAAGCCCGTGAATGGTAACGATGCGCACGGGAATCCTGGCAAAAAAAGCGGCTAGTTGCCCCAAGAAACACGCCTTGGGAGGATGCGTGTGTACGATGTCAAACTGCTCTTTTTTGAAAAACCGATAGAGTTTAAAGAATGCCGCGAGGTCTTCAATGGGGGTAAAGAGCC
>Ga0076049_133_pt1 | contig 14665 bp, 21 predicted proteins | sample RifGroB1_FD_68146 | JGI IMG/M metagenome (GOLD analysis project Ga0076049, IMG submission 68146) | Parcubacteria (Giovannonibacteria) bacterium GW2011_GWB1_47_6b
GTCCTTATAATACACACTGTGCCCGGCGTTTATCGCCCCCGTCCGCACGGCGATGTCGTAATTGTCTTTGACCGCCAGATACCCGGCGATTGTGCCCTTAGCTTCACTGCCGTAGGCTGCTCCCACTATGATGGTAATTTTGTTCATTTTTCTTCCGTTAAGTGTTGATTGATCCATCCCCTAGATAGATTGCCCCCTGCCGTCATGTGGTGCTTGGTGTAATAATAATCTACCGCCCCCAAACGGTCTTTGGCATCCACGTAGGATTGGTAAATGAACGTATCTATCTGCCCGTTTAAATGAAACCGCTTATGACCCTTCTTAATTGGTACTTCCATGATTTCTGTCTTTAATTTGTTGGTAAGCTACATTCCACGGTACACCGTCCCTTATCATTGCTGCCATTTGGAGTTCCGCTGTGGCTTCGTGTAGGTTCCCCTCATAGACCTTCCGGATGCGTTCCATGTCCAAACGGACACTAGACAACATTACCCCAAAGCGCTCCAATATGTAAGCGATATTGTGGCACATGGCCGGGAGGGTGGTGCGCAGGATTGCCGAATTATCTAACGTCCTTTCCATCCCATTGAAAGCCATGGCGTCCCAGATAGCCCGGGTGAAGGATGGCTGTAATCGGGCGAGGGAGCAAATTTGCTCGGCGATGACCGGGTTGGATTTGTGCGGCATGGCGGACGAACCGCGATATCGTTCATCCTGTTCGATATAAAGTTCCCCCGTATGGCAGAGGAATCTGATGTCCTGGCAAATTTTGTGTATGCTTCCCGCCATGGTCTCCATCCATTGCGCCGAAGCGAATTCACACAGATGGTCGGTGGATTGAATTGTGTTTTCTTCTGGCCAGGGCATGCCGAGTATGTTGAGGGCTTCCCCTGATCCACTCCCGCCACCGAAGGGTTTGTTTGTTATGGCGGGGGGTAAGGGGAGGGAGACCACCCTCAGCCAGAATCCAAACCTGCGTTGCATCGTGGTCCGGGTGGCCGGTTGCCAGTGTGTGTACCCGAGGCAGGGTTCGCTGGGGGCGGAATCGTGTAATTCAAGGAGGGAATCCAATACTTCCGACCACAACCCCGTCACCACTCCCAGGGAATCCCTTAATTGGTCGAGGCGTACATTGTCTATGACGTCTGAACTAGTAAACCCAGCGTGGGCGTTTACCAACCCCGTGCTGTTGATGAACCGGTGTAACTGGTCAATAACTTCATGCTGGGTGTCCTCCGGTAGATTAAGCCCCGGAATACGCATGTCTGCCTGTTTGAATCCATCCGCTTTGCGCCATGACACGGCATTAAGCCACCGTTCGTTCATCTTTGATCGGGTATTCGCTTCACTCCAAATGTCGGCGATTGTTGGGTGTTGGTATTTATCAGGCGTCATGGTGGATTATGCCCTTCTTTCTTTTGTTACTGACGTATTCGGTGTTGTACCGCCGTTTTTGCAGGTACTGATGCTTAAAGCACCGTTTGACTTGTTGCCAATTGGCCGTTGCCACTTGCCGCGGTGCACCGCATTCGACACAGAAAATTGTGTGAATTTTTGATTGCGTCATAACCCCGTGCTCCCGAACCCGTCCTCACCACGTTCGGTTATCGGTAATTTTATTACTTCTTCAAGGGGAGGGGTGTGTGTGGGGAGGAAGACCACCTGTGCCAATCGCTCCCCCTTCTTAATTAGCTTAACTTCATTGGTCATGTTCCAGCAACAAGCGAATAACTGCCCAGTATATCCCGGATCGATTGTGGCAGTGTGAACTAATACGCCCCTCTTATTCGCCGCACTTGACCGCCCCACGATTTGGGCATAATACCCCGTCGGGATTTTCATCTTTACTGCCGAAGGGGCAATTGTAAGGATAGGGGGTAAAGTATTTGANNGCCCCCCCCCCTGCCGATCCAAAGGGTGGGAGATGCGTCTCCTGGCTCACGACGAGGTCATAACCCACGTCGGTAGGTCTCTGGGGCGGTAGGATGTCCAGAACACCCTCGGGGTCCATCCCCTTAACAAGGACGGCGTCCGGGACGAGCCGGGGGGTGAATCCCGGGTTTCGTGGCACCCCTCCGTACTTATCGGCGGGCGGGCCGTCTATCTGCTCCTTTAGTGTACACAGATAAGTGAGCAAATCGGCAACTTCGTCGATGGCTTCGTCGATGATCCCTTCGTTATCCCAGAGATTGCCCCCGTGTTCCTCCGCACCTTTAGTGTACTTTACAGTGATGCGTTCGGTGGCTGCGGACAGTATCCGTTTTAAGTGTGCATTTTGTGCTGGCGTCATCTATTTAATGAATTGTAAGTAAGTCTGTTTCCTGTACGCCACCCACGGGTTGAATCCCCGGGTCTGGTACTTCTCATACGCGATTAACAAATTCTGCGTCATGTCAAAGAGGTGGTCGGGGCATTGGGTGCCCCGGACGTTGATTTGGGCGATACCGCAATCCACGCTCCACGCCAGATGGCGATCTTGGGGGTGGCAGGGGTGGCTGCGCCCTTCATAGAGGCAATTCCACCCTTGCGCCTGTGGGTTGAGGCCGGATTCGGCCTGCAGGATGGCCGTCATCAATGGGGCGTCATCCCGCCAAATCCGTTTGATTTGCCCCTCTGCTGGGAGTTCCCACAGCCGTTTGGCTTTGAACGATAGCCCTCCGTCTATCGTAAAAAACTTGCCAGGAAGTCCGAACCCTTGGTTACGTTATACTGCCAGCCGGCCCAGACAAACTCCGCGACAATGGCGGTAGCCAATACCCAGAGAGTGAACCGGGCAATTGGAGGGAGAATCCTACCGAGAATCTTATAAAAGAATCTGAGGACTGCAAATATTGTGTTTTTCATTTTTGTTAGATTATTTGGTTAGAATTTAATGTCGTCGTCTGAAATCGGCGGTTCTCCGTCATCGACCGCGACGGTTACCGGATTGGGCGTTCCTTTGTCCTCCTGCTTTGCGCGCAAACCCTCCACTACCTGCCGTATGGGTTTCAATCCAACGATTATTTGTTTTTCTTGTGCGGTTAGGGCAACTTTCTTGGGTGATGGCAGGATGCTGTATTCCACTTCTAATTTACCGGCATTAGTGGTCCGAACGTTGATGTCATAAGGCATCTCCTTCTCAAAACCCCAATCCTCGGATTCCTGTAGATTAGCAATCATGCCCATAACCTTATTGGCCATGAAGCAGAGTTTGGCCTGACCATCACGACGGTCGATCACGTAGAGTACCCATTTGCGTGTCGGTTTACCCTGGTACTCCGATTCGTGGAGTACGGCTTCCGATACGAGGCGGATCTTGTTGTCCCCCTCCTGGAATGCAAATTTATCCCCCTGTATCCTCCCCTCCTTCCTGGCTTTGTCCATTGCTTGTGCGTACATTACTTTGTCTCCTTTTTAATAATAGGGATATCGACCTCTAAGATAGCGGGTACCCGTTCATCCTTGTGTTCGTAAGGTTTGTTCTCTAAACGGAAATTACGTAGCGTGGCCCGGAATGCCGCATAATGTTCGCGGGTTTGGGAGTGGTCCCAGATTACTAATTCATATCCCCGTTTGTGGCGCGATCCCAACCGTAGGATTCCCGTGTTTGGGGCACCCGATGCGAACGCATACGCCGCAGTTTGTAATTTGTAATCGGGGTAGATGGCGGAGGAGGTTTTAAAATCAAGGAGGGTTTGTGTGGTCTTCCCTTTTATTTCGATGGTACCAAGGAAATCCATCGTCCCGGCGTAGTCGCCTGTTGCGACCGCGCTCTCCCGGCGGGACACTTTTGGTTTATAATCGGCGCAGAAATTTAGGAAGGCGATAAGGCAACCCCATTCATCTAGGGTAAGCTTTGTGTATTGCCCCCGCAAATCAGACTGGTAGAGGCGATCGCGGTCAATTGTGACACCGTCTATGAGATCACGAATCGCTTCGTGGACACGTGCCCCGCGTTCCCCGGCCTCCTCTAGTATCTTCTTGGCTTCGTCCCTACTGACCGAAAGGAGGTAATTGTAGAATCCCTCACCCTTTGGGAAACCGTGCCGGATGATGTAATTTACTGCGTAGAGGTATTTCTTGGTCTGGTCGTTGTAATAGACGACCCAATCCCCTGATTCGTCCACCACCCGAAAGAGGTGCGGATTATCGGTGGGTTCTAGGGTGTACCGGCTGATTGTGGGGGTGGTCGGTTCCTTGGTGGCTATGGCCGGTTCTGGTGGATTCGGATTGGGAATCCCTGTTTTGATCATCGGGGTTTTCTTTTTGGTCGCCATTCTCTTCTTCCTTAATGATGTCGTCGTCGCGTTTAATGTCATACTCCTCTAGGATATCGGTCACACAAACGCCGAAGCGATTATAGCCACACACACAAGGAGGATAATTAACGGACGCAATGGAGTACTGTCGTGTTTGGGCCTAATCGCCAACCCCAAAGCATTGAAGAGTATCCCCTTATCCACGACGGTCTGCGCACGTAACTGCTGGACACGGGGGGTGTTAATTGCACTGTCCGCGGAGAAAATGTCGTACATTTTTGTTTCCTTTCTTAATTAAACGTCGTAACTGTTGATTTCGTCGAGTCTGCGTTTCCAATCCGGACCGAACATGTCCTCCGGTTTTGCGCCCGTGAATTCGATGAATTCCTCCCGGGTGCGGATTGGCTTCCTGGCCTCCGCATCGATCGCGGCCATGGGTGGGAGGGGGCCGTACCCGGGCGGGGGGGTGGGTAATCGTCTCCGCGGGGGGACGGGCAACAATCCCCCGGTGTTCCCTTTGGTGGTCTTCTTCATTATTTTAGTTATTAATTGATAAACTTTTGAGGATGGACGCCGCCCATTTTAATTTCTTGGCGGCTGCGATGTCAACCCGCAGCTGTTGTTCACCGCCGTGCATTCGCAAACTTCTTTGGACAACGATTTTGGTCAAACGGAACATTTCTTTTTTGTGGTTCGCCAATTTCTCCCGCAATGCCTTGAGCTCCGCCGATTTGCGGAACTTACTTTTTCCTCCACGCCGCGCCACGATGGCACGAATCCGCCTGGCAATTTCTTTGGCTTTACTCTCCTCTGCGAACCGCCTTTTCAGTACCGTGCTAATTTCTATGTCACCCGTTTTCATTGCGTTGGCGCGGTCAACAATAGCCCGAAGCTCGTCTCTGTGAACTTTCGTCAGATATTCATGATGGTACTTATCAATATTCCACTGACTCAAGAGAGGATGCGGACTTTTCCGCGCCTCGGGGCTTGTGCTGTCAATAAAACCGATGTAGCCAGGCGGAGAGCCCTTCAAGCGGGCAACTTCGTGCTCCTGGGAAAGCTCGGAGCAATTGATTTTCGTGAAAGCGCACGGGTCTTCAAAAAGAAACTGCGCCAATTTTTCGGCGGTCAGAGTTTTACCGACGCCCGAAGGCCCGAGAAACAGACCGACAAAAATCGGATGGCTGGGATTGCGAAGCGGAGAATTGAACATCTCAAGAGCTTCGGTGATGGCCAAAATGGACATATCCTGGCCGACCACTTCCTGGGTCAGGAAATCAAAGGCCTTTTTGGCGGCCGGACTCAACATTTTTGTGTTGAGCGGAACGAGTTCGCGGTCTGCCATTCGGCACCTCGTTGTCAAAAATCTAACGCAAAATAAAAACCCCCGTCAGGAGGTTATTCGTGTTTTGTCAGTTCCGCGCGAAGGGGTTTTTCGTCTTCTAATTCTCGGAGAAACAGCCTCGCCCAGTCGTCGGGCTTCCATCCCTTTTGCGTCCAATGAATCCAAAAACCAAGCGCGGTCGGTTGTCCGTGTTTAGCGTTTCTGTAATGGCGTTTCCATCCCTTCTTGTAATCCGGAATGATTTCACCGTCAAAAACCACCTTGCCGCTTTCGTCACACACCTTGAGGCGGTCACCTTTTTCAATCATTTTGAAGGCATCCCAACCCGTTTTGCCATCTTCATAAAATACCCAGCAAACACCTTCTTGGCCGGTTTCAAACCACATATCAATGATGCCCTTGAGCGCGTTCATGAACGCTTCCCTTCCTAAAGAACTAATGCCAGTATAAGAATTATAATTGCCAATTGCAATTTTTCCTGTTAAAATTCCTCCGGTTCTTTGAGGGGCAAACCAATGGGCTGGCCAAGATTGCTGGTGCTGGTCCGGCACGCGGAATCCGAGGGGAATATTCTTTCACAAAGCGAAAGAGCCCAATGCGGAGTTTCCACCCACGCTTATAAGCTGACGGAGCGGGGCCGGAAGCAGGCAGAGATAACAGGGCAATATTTGAGAAAAAAATTTGCTGAGTTTTCCGCCTATTACGTTTCCTACTACCAACGCTCCAAGGAAACTATGGCCATTATGTATCCTAATGCTCGCGTTTATGAGGACCCGCGTTTGGCCGAAGCGCAGCGGGGAATATGGCACACAATGACGGAGGAGCGGATAAGGCAGAAATTTCCGGAGGAAATTGAAAGAAAAGAACGCGAGGGGTTGTACCACTACAGGGCGCCTGGCGGGGAAAACTGGCCGGACGTGGAACTTAGAATTCACAGTTTTTTGGGAACGCTTAGCAGGGATTACGAAGGACATTCCGTTATCATTGTAGCTCATGGTCATTGGCTGATACTTTTTGAAAGATTGGTGCGTCATTTTTCAATTGATGAGGCGGTGCGAAGATATCAAAATTTCACGATAGAAAACGCGTCCGTGACCGTCTACGGCGGCCTGATCATCGGCGGCAAGTCCAGACTAGTCCCGATTGCAAGAGATGTTGTCCCCTGGAAGGGACAAGTATAAGTCGCAAAAGAAAAAACCCCTCCGATGTACATCGTGGGGGTTTAAAATTTAGTTTCACCCTTAAATGAACTAGGGAATCAATTCTTTTTTAATCGCATCGGTCGCCTGCTGGGTGGCGGTTTTTTTGGCAAATGGGAAAAATTTTTTCTGCCTTGCGGCAATGTTTTTTACAAATGGCTTGTCGGTCATTATTTTTTCCAGCGTTTTTACAAGCGTGCCGACATTTTCTTCGTAAATACCCACGGTAGCGCCCATTTTGTTGGTAGGAAAATCATCAAGTGAAAGATTTTCAAATAGTCGTTTGCCGCCGGCATTGGGAAGCAAAATACTGACGCCGGAAATGCGCAGATAGCAGGCATGAATTAAGTTGGTGGCATACATTCCGACAACGGTATCCATCATAGGAAGTAATGTATCGTCAATTTTGAATTTTGAGATATCAAAATATTTTAAATCGGGCGCCAATTTTTGATAGCGGCCTAGTTTTTCGTCGCGAGGGTGCTGGTGGGCGATAAAGACAGCTTCGGGATGTTTTTTTTGAAGCTTGCGCATCGCCTCCGCAAGAAACTTAAAAGTTATTTCATCCTCCTGCCAGCCGGCCGGTGTGGCGGCCCCGGCGTAAAAAACAACAAAGACGTTTTCGGATAAGCCAAATTTTTTCCGAAGTCTTTTTCTTTCTTTAGCAACATCAATGTCGCGGAATTTATCAAAGGCCGGACTACCCGTAGCATAAATTTTGCCTTTGTAATTATTTTCCGCAATCAGCTCCGCCGCCAGTTTGTCTATCGTTAAAATCGCGTCCCAGCGCTTCATTAGCGGAAAATTTGACGGCCAGCGATGATTGCCCCAGATATCTTGAAAACAGATGATTTTCTTCCCATCCCTATACGCCAACTCGGTAAATTGGCGGACAATATACGGACCGGACACAAGCGAACTGACCGCAATCAAAAGCGCGCCGGGATTGAAATCTCGGTAAATCAGTTTAGCTTCGTTTTCTCGGTCAATACGAACGGGTTTATATTTTTCCAAAACTTTGGTGGGCGAATCTTTAACGGTTACTATTTTTATTTTGTAACCCTTAAGAAATGGGATTACTGGGAAAATAAATTCCGCCGGGCCGGGCGCGTCAACAACGATGAGAACTTTTTCCATTGCTTCTTATGCTTCTTAATTATATACCAAAATTTTAAATCTATCGCTTTACTTTTTTGTTTATTTACGTAAAGATATATGTAGTTTTGGTTCTTTGAAAGGAGAAAAAGTGAACAACGACAACGCGTCCACTTCGTTTGTGGTGATTTCCGGTCTGGATTTTCCCAAGCGTAGCCGAAAGTATCTCATGGATTTGACCAAGCAGGTCGCCGAAAAGTTCAAAGCGGCGTTCGTGATTGTTGCCGGACACGCGATGAACGGCGCCTACCTGGAAAGCAGGGCGACATCCGGCTCTTTACCGATTCGGAAGTCAAGATTCCCGTGCAGTTGCCCGGCTTCGGAGACGTGCGCGTCCTCGTTCCGCGAAACAGCTCCTGGTTTTATGAAAACGTTACCGGCGTGATGCAGCGGTTAATCAACGGATTTGCCTTGCGGGCGAATTCCGATCCGCCGCCGCTCATTGTGGTCGGCTGTACCGGCACGGGCGCGTTCATTCCACGATACCGCGGAATCCCCTGCATCGCGACCGGCACGCATCACAAGCTTCAACAGCAGGACTCCACCGAAAATATGGTGAGTTGTACCGTGGTAACGATTGACAAGAAGGACAGCGGAGTTTTCCAGGTCACCTGGAACCCGATTGATTACAGAACCGTTATCTACAACGAAAAAGAGCTCGCACTTCCCAAGGATTTGGCGCGTTGCCATCACAAGGTACTGCAGACGCTTATGCCGAGCAGCGCCAGTATGAGCACGATTGAATTCCGGATTAACTCCATGGCAAAAAATCCCTGGGGTCAGGAAAAGGTTGAGAAGACCGTCAAGGAACTAAAAGATCGCGGAGTGATTGTCTACAACAAAACGGAAAACCGTTACGCAATCGCGAGCGATTTGATTAATAAGATCAACGTTTCTTTGAGCGACTTGTTTAAGAATTCCAAGACGCTTACGTTTGTCCAGAAATCCTGCTGGCACGTCGGCGCGCTGAAAACGCTTTACTGGACGGTGCTCCGCGACGAGCCGAAATTGGCCGAGGATGTGGATGCGATTGTGGTTGACGGCGACGTCAACCAGGGCATTTCCCACAACTACGAATACAACGGCGAGCTTTTGCCGACTATGAACGGCGTGGACAAACAGCAGATTCTGGCCGCCAAGATGCAGGCGAAGATTATCATGGACGTGTTCGCGGCCCGCTGGGCAAAACTTTCCGAGAAGCGCTGCACCAAGAAAGCGATTGATCGCTGTTTGGTGAGGTTCATCTTCAAGGAAGGCAACCACGACGAACCGCGATTCAGCGGCTCCAAGGATTCCATCGCGCTCAAACTTTTTGAGAACGAACTGGCGTCGCAACTGGTTTCGCAACTGAACCTCTTCCTTGAAGCGCATAAGTGCAGTGAGTTGAAAAACAGCGAGGTTGAGGCGTTGGTGAAAGCAAAGATGATCCGCGTTGGCGAAACCAGCGTCACCAAGGTGAATGGCGTTCCAATCGGGCTTATGCACCCCCATCAGGGAAAAACGCAGGCGAAAGGCCAGCGAATCCAGCAAACCTGCAACTACTTCCGCGAAAGGTTTATTGACTCGCATGATGAAGACTTGCGGAAGATTGCGGTGGTGGGCGTGGCCAACTTCCACGAAGCCGCCGCTATCTGCACGGCCGCGTTCGGCCGCACGATGCTCGGCATCATGACGGCGAGCGAGGTGTATGACACCAAGTTTGAGCAAAATTTCAACAAGGTTGTGGAGTTCGGCATGGCCAAGGTTAAGGTTGAATTCAACGAATCCGGACAGTTTTTGTCAGCGAGCGTCCAGTACAGCATGAAGTCCGTGAATGAAATCGCCAAGGAAGATCAGCGAATCGTTTTCTGCGACGCGCTGACGAATGAAGTGGTTTCCCGGCAGTGCTGGGAACTCTCCAAACTCTTTGATGCCCAGTGGCGTTAAATCCAAACCCCCGAAATATTTCGGGGGTTTTTTATCTTTTTGCTTCCTTGTGCACGGTGTGTTTCCGGCACCACGGGCAATGTTTTTTTATTTCTATCTTGCGCTCTACCAGCTTTTTATTTTTGCGCGTGTAGAAATTAACCCGGTTACAAACCGAGCACTTAAGCTTTATTAAGTTGGCGCTCAACTTGGACGGCATAGAATGCTATCTATATTAGATTATTTGTCTTTAAAAATCAACCGTCGTGAGCCGGTGGGGAGGATTGAACTCCCGACCTTTTTCTTACCAAGAAAATGCTCTGCCACTGAGCTACACCGGCACTCACTCCTCGCTGCCAATTGTAATACAAATAATTCCAGCTTTCAAATAAAAAGAGCCGAGGAGAGGAGTCGAACCTCCAACCTACGGTTTACAAAACCGTTGCTCTGCCATTGAGCTACCTCGGCATAAAGGCGGGAAAGTTCCCGCTAGCCCTTTTTGATGTCGTCTTCAAATTCCTTGTAAAGATCCACATCCCCGTTCTTTTCTATCTGTTTGTCTTCGTACTTGTCTCCGAGGCGTCTCCGGAATTCAAAAGACATTTCCTCAAAATTGCCCCGCACCAACGCCAGTATCCAGTAACGCATCTGTCCGAAAAGCATCTTGATAACCTTCAGTGTCAGGCGTGTGCAGGCGTAATTAATCAGACCGGCAAAAGCGCCGTCATTGCCATAATCCTTTGATTGCTTTACGATTTTCTCGGCAAGTTGATCAATCAGCGGATCAAGTTCCTTGCGATCTTTGGGAGCGATGTAGGGCATACGTCCTCCTTATAATAAAATGCTTCCCTGATGGTAGCAACTGCCGGGGCAATTTACAATCCTTTTAAATTTCTGCTATTATTCTGTTTAACAAGGGCAGGTAGCGAAGTGGTCAAACGCGACTGGCTGTAGACCAGTTGGCTTTATGCCTTCGGGGGTTCGAATCCCTCCCTGCCCACTAATGCAAATCGAGCATATCGCAGGGGTGTGTACTTTTATGCCGAATTGCTAGGGGGCGGGGCCTCTTCGCTGCCCGTAGGAGTAGGTTCGTTTTGGGTTGCGCTGTAAGATTTTTCTTCCTTCTTCTTTAATTTTCCAAGACGGTGATTAATAAAATTGTCCAGCTTCATTATGACCACCCGCAATTTTCGTAAAAATTTCGCAAAAAAAGAGTCGAGCGACTTATCAATTTTTGCCATGGGCAATTTGGCCATTAACTTATCAAAAAATCCGGAGCCCCGCGGCGCTTCCGCTTCCCCAACCCGCGGCACGGCTCGGGCAAAAAGATATATAACCAAACCCAAACTGGAAAACATCAAAATCTGAAGAACGAAATTGTACATATTATAATTCGTAGCGGCAAAAACGCCCTATTTTTATATTCTCTCCGGTTTTGGCAATAACACCCTTAATCAAGGCATCCACCGACAACTTTTCATCTCTAATAAACGGTTGCTGCAACAAGCCACTGACGTCAGAAGGATTCATAGCGGCGATGTGCATTACCAAATCGTGGGCGAGTTCGCGGAACGGCTGGGAGCGAACGACGAAATCGGTCTCGCATTGCAATTCAAGTAAAACCCCGACGCGATTATTGTGGACATAGGTTTCCAAAATTGCCGCGCCGGTTGTCCGACCGGCCTTTTTTTCTGCCTTAATCAGCCCCCGCTCGTTGATGAACTCAGTCGCTTTATCAAAATCACCGCCGGCGTCTTCCAGCGCTTTTTTGCACTCCATCACACCCGCTCCCGTAATTTCTCTTAATTTTTGTACGTCACCCGCAGTCATCGTGTTTAGAAATTAGGGCTTAGAAATTGGCGCAGGACGCTCCTTTAACCCTTCCTCTATTTTAGATTCTAATTTGGATAAAATCCAAGCGATGCTGGTCTTGGAATTATCGTTCGCGGGAATCGGATAATTCACGATTTCCGGGTCGGTATCGGTGCTTAAAATCGCGATTACGGGAATTTTCATTATTTTCGCTTCACGGACGGCGGTAATGTGATCGTTAACATTCACGACTACCAAGGCGTCGGGCAAGCGAGTCAGCCGCTCCAGGCCGCGGAAAAATTCATTCATTTTTTCAATTTTCTTATCAATCGCTACCCGCTCTTTTTTGGTGTACTTTTCCAATTTTCCGGAAGCCTTGTCGGCTTTCAGATTCATATAGTATTGGATTCTTTTAGAAATGGTTTTGAAATTCGTAAGAGTTCCGCCCAGCCAGCGCTTCACGACGAACGGAAAAGTAAATTTCGCGGCAAATGATTCGGTTAATTCCTGCGCTGACGGCTTGGTGCCGACGATCATAACCAGGCCATCCTTTTTGGCAACGCCTTTTAGAAACTCACCCGCCTTCTCCACGGCCTCCATCGTTTTCGGTAAATCCAAAATTTCTATGCCATTGCGGGTTGTGTAAATCCACGAGCGCATATGCGGATGCGTCTTAGATTTTCTGCGTCCATACAAAATACCGGCTTTGGCCATCGCTTCCAAAACCGCCTGATCAATTTTAATCTCCGGAACGGCCGGCTCTTCCGAAACAGCCGCGCTCTGATTGTTTTCCAATTCCGACATTAACGAAAAGTATAGCCGAGATCGTTGAGCAAAGTCAATATTCCTTTTTTGAACTTGTCCTTGGAAAATCTTTGGGCGGAACGGCTGATTGCCGCGCGGTTAAACCGCTTTTTTTGGCATATTTCAACCGCTTTTATCAAACCCTCCGGCGTTTGTTCGTGAAATAAAACACCGGTTTCCGGCTCCGAGACAATCTCCGCGGCGCCGCCAACGCCATAAGCGATAACGGGCGTACCGCAGGCCTGCGCTTCAGCCGCCACCAATCCGAAATCTTCTACTTGCGGAAAAATCAACGCCTGGGCTCCGTTATAAAGTTTTCTCAACTCGTTTTCGTCATTAACAAAAGGCGAAAGCTCCACGTTACGTAATTTTAAATTTTCAATTTTAAATTTTAAATTTTGGGACTCCGGCCCCGAACCGACAATTTTCAACGGCAATCCCAGCCTGGCAAAGGCATCAATTATCAGATCAAACCGCTTGTAGTGCATCAGCCGTCCAACTGCGAGGTAATAATTAGAAATTTGCGACTTTTTGTCATAAAAAAATCGGGCTGTATCAACGGGAGGATAAATAATCTGGGCATCGCGGTGGTAGTAGCGCTTTATTTTTCCCGCGATAAATCTGGAATTAGCCACCAACGCGTCCGGCTTTTGGGCCGCTTGATAATCCCATTTCTTCAAGTAGTTCAAAACTGGTTTAAAAACGTGCTTCCAAAATTGAAAATTGAAAATTGAAAATTGAAAATTCAAATAGTCCGACTCCCACGCATATCTTAATGGTGTGTGAATATAAGAAATGTGGCGCGTGGCAAGGCCATATTTTACGCCCTTGGCAAAACCGGCGGTATCGGAAAAAACCAGGTCATAGTCGTTTTTCAAATTTAATGATTGAGCCGCGAACGGCATCAACGGAATAAAAAGCCGGTGATTTTTGCGAACGAAAGGAAAATCCAAGAAACTGGTTTTGGCCACCCTGCCCGAAAAACGGCCGCCGGTTCTTTCGCTGTCGTGTAAAAGCGTGTAAATCGGCGCTTCCGGGAAAATTTCCATCAGCGCTTCAAGCACTCGCTCCCCTCCGCCGTATTGATTTAAGTAGTCGTGAACTAAAGCAACGCGTATTTCGTGCATCATGGTATTATTTTATTGTATCGTATGAACCGTTTGCTGGACATAGCATTTTCATCGCTTGGCCTGCTTGTCACGGCAGTTTTTTATCCATTCGCGGCGTTCGCGATTAAATTGGAAACCCACGGACCTGTTATCGTAAAACTGGACCGCGTAAGCGCCGGAAAAATAATCAAAGTCTACAAATTCCGCACCATGGTTGAAAACGCCCACGCCATGAAACCGCTCTTAAAAAACCTCAACGAACGGCGCGATGGCCCGTTTTTCAAAATAAAAAACGACCCGCGGCTGACCCGGGTCGGAAAAATTATAAGAAAATTCCGGCTGGACGAATTTCCCCAATTTTTCAATGTTTTTAAGGGCGAGCTCGCCATGGTCGGCCCGCGGCCGCACGAGCCCGAAGAGGTAATCCATTACCCGGAAGAATACAAACATTTGTTGTTGGCAAAATCCGGCCTGACGGGCCTCTCGCAGGTGAGCGGCGCGTCCGGCCTGCCCTTTCTGAAAGAATTGCAACTGGACAGCGACTACGTCAAAAACAAATCGCTCCGGCTGAACCTAAAAATAATTGCCAAAACCGCGGCTATCATCTTTTTTGACCCAACGGCAGTGTGATTGTGCTATAATATATAGGTAATCATTCATGAAGGGCTTTACTCTTTTTGAAATACTATTGTACGTGGGCATTTTTGCTTTGGTCGCCGGTTTGTTTACCGGAATTTTGCTGGTGGTTACCAGAATCCAAGCCAGCCAAACCGCCTTGTTGGAAGTAAATGGCCAACTCAATTTCGCCATACAAACAATTCAGCGCCTGGTTCGTTCATCCAGCAACGTTGATGTTGAAGCCGGTAAATCTCTAACAAGCATTCGCCTGCGCGTGGCCGATCCGGCCAAAGACCCGACTCTTATCCTTGTTTCCAACGGCGCCGTTGAAATAAAAGAAGGCTCCGCGGCTTCCAGCACGCTCACAACTTCTTCGGTGGTGGCAGATTCTTTGCAATTTATTAAATACACGAATTATCCGGGACACGATAGCGTCCAAATTGACCTAACCTTGAGCTACAACACCACCAACCCGCAGGG
>Ga0076049_128_pt1 | contig 14411 bp, 13 predicted proteins | sample RifGroB1_FD_68146 | JGI IMG/M metagenome (GOLD analysis project Ga0076049, IMG submission 68146) | Parcubacteria (Giovannonibacteria) bacterium GW2011_GWB1_47_6b
AAAATTCATACATTCTTCCAGATGTTCGTCTTCGGCGCAATAAACATCGCACTCTTCTCTACCCTTGCAAGCCGGCGGCTTAACCCCCTTTTTAAGGGCCTCAAGCATTTTTTTAGCATTTTCTATTTCTTCTGGGGGCATAAAACCGGCAGCTATCGCAAAGGTCATGCACCCCTCCATATTTTCTGGCTGCGAACAGTAGCTGTCACATTCTTTTTTTCCACGGCAAGGCGGCGGTTTGACTCCCCGCTTGACCGCCTGGAGCATCTTCTTAGCGTCTTCAATTTCATCAGGCGGAATAAACCCAGCGGCTTCTCCGAAAGTTATACATTTTTCCATATTGTCTGGCTGCGAACAGTAGCTATCGCACGCTTGTCTACCCCGGCAAGGCGGTGGCCTAGCGCCTCTCTTAACCGCTTCGAGTACTTTTCTGGCGTCATCTATTTCATCAGGCGGAATAAGGCCAGCGGCTTCTCCGAAGGCGATGCACTCTTCCATGTGGTCGGGATTATTACAATAATTGTCACATTCTTGCTTATTGCGGCAGTTGCCCGGCGGTTTTAACCCCTTAATCATTGCCGCCTGGATTTGTTTAGCTTCTTTTAATTCTTCGGGCGGCATTAATCCATTCTTTTCAGCAAATGCCACGCATTCGTTAATACGGCTGATATCATTGCAATAAGCCTCACAGGAATCCCTTGAAGTACATCCGCCCGGTCCTTTACTGCCCGCGGCCAAAAACTTCTTTCCTCGTTCAAGTTCGTCTTCGGGAATTAAATCGTGCTGTTCGGCAAAATCCAGACAGGCTTCTAGATTTTTAGAATCATCGCAAAAAAGCCGGCAATCACTTTCATTTTTACAGTTTCCTAATTGAGGAACGGGATATTGAATATCTTGGTCAGCTTGAGCCAAGGTGTTGCTAACCAAGGCAACCGAGAATGCAATGCTAAGCCCCAAAATTCCTCCAGCGATAATTTTTTCAAATTTCATAATTTATTCAAAAGGATTAGTTTTAAGATTTTTAAAAGGATTTGTTTGATTAAGGGGGTTGGTTTCGGGTATTTTCGGATTTACATCGGGAAGGTTGGCTTCTTCTAGGGGGTTGGTTGTGCCGGACATTTCTGGCAGAACACCGCCGGTTGCTGCGGATTTCAGCGTTTTTTCCAGCGCTTCTTCTGGGGTCTCTTCTGAAGACAATCTCCAAGCCAAGTAGCCCGCGACAGCCAAAACAATTATTGTTAAGATAATTATGAGCAGGACTTTATTTTTCGCCATATACCTACTATTATACACGATGGCGATTACGAGTTATCCACAGATTATCCAAAAGCAGCTATAAGCATCCCTAGCTCAATTGGCAGAGCAGATCCCTCTTAAGGATAAGGTTCTGGGTTCGAGACCCAGGGGATGCACAAATGCGCGCTTAGCTCAGTTACACGCGAAGGGTCGCAGGTTCAAATCCTGCACCGTCCACAACAAAATAAATCTCCTATCAGTGTGCATTAATAAACTATCAGAGCGGTCCGATGTACATCGGACAGGTCAGAGATTCAATCCCCTCAGCGCGCACAAATTCAAAAACCCCGAATATTCGGGGTTTTTGAATTTCTACTTATTCGGAAATATATGCATATCAAGGTGATGCCCGGCTTTGACGCGTCAAAGCGTCGTTGGATGTATTCCATTATTCAGCCATGGCTGAATAATGGAATAAAAACCCCGAGACCGAAGTCTCGGGGGCGCCCCAGGGGACGAGCTAATTTTGAGCTTTTTCCGGTCACTCCCCCCTTCGCTGTCAAGGACTGGTCGGTTTATTGATTATTTTTGTCCAAGATTGCCAACGGCGACAAAAGTAAAGCGGAACAGCTTGTTAGCGATTACAAGGATTTTATCTTGGAAGAAGCCAAAAGATGCAAGGCAAAGTATCAGCGGAAGTATGAGGTCTGGTGCGAGTTGAGCCTGGATGATCTTTTTGCCGAAGGCGTGGTGGGACTCTTGCAAGCCGTTAAGGATGTTGGCTACTGGAACAAGTTTTCAGACTGCGTCCGAAAAATGATTAAGGAAAAGATTCTAGCCGCCATAATTCGCGAAATTGACTTCAAGGCTTTCAACTCCCGACTTAAGGAAGAGCTCGCTGCTTATAGAAAGGTAAGGGCCAGGCTGTTTCGCAAACTTCGCCGCTCCCCCACCATTGCGGAGCTGGTTAAGGCGACTAAGTTCTCCAGCGACAAAGTTGAGCAGCTGGAAAAACTCCACCAGATTGCGATGGATTACGAATACGAGTAATAAGGCAAACCCTTCGAGGTACTTCGGAGGGTTTTTTGATTATTCTCACAAAACTTGACAGAATTACCAAAACAGTGTGAAACACTGTGTTAAACACCGGAAATATTTTGAGCTTAAACCTAAACAAATGTTTCACGTGAAACATTTGTTTAGCGTGAAACATCCCTCAATCAAATATTTTCGTAGTGAGTTATTTTGTTTGCCGGCAAACAAATGGCCAGTAAATCTATTCGCCAGCCTTTTTGTTCGTTAACAAATTCCGGATGTTTGCCGGCAAACAATTGCGCGGTTCTCTGAAGCTTTTTTAGCTTTGCCGAAGTAAGATTATCCTCTGGCGTTAATGCGGCAATATTACGGCAACGCTCATTTTGGATTGCCGAATTGCCGCATTCGTTATCAGTCGGTTGCCGAATTGTTTTAACCTCAACAAAAACAAGAACCATTGCCGGGTCTATGGCTATAATGTCCAATTCGCCCCAGGGCCTGCGGTAATTACGATCAATAATCTTATAATTCTTGCCGATTAAATATCGGCAGGCCAAATCTTCTCCTATTTTTCCGACTTCGGATTTGCTAGTCATTTGTTTAGCGTGAAACAATTGTTTCACGCTAAACAATGTTAATCAAGTGTTTCACGCTAAACAAATGTTTCACGTGAAACATTTTTCTAACCTTGAGCTTAAAATATTTCCGGTGTTTAACACAGTGTTTCACACTGCTTTGCCTATTTTGTCAAGTTTGGCTTGGCGCCACCCCCTTCGTAAAGTCTCCTCGGGAACCGGAGTCGGCTCCCTGCCTGCCGGCAGGCAGGGCTCCGGCGGCTCGCCGCTCCTAGGGACTCGCCGATTTGCCAATAGTTAAGAGTTAATTATAACTATTGACCCAAGCCAAATCGGCTCCGTCACTTTCCCTACAGGAGACTTTACGAAGGGGTTACGTTTACCGGCCACTATCCTATAGGATAGTGGCTAGAACCCTCCCCCAAGAATGTCTTTGAGGGAAAGTGGAAGATATTGTTGGGGGAGGGGCGTATAAGATGGAGAGGAGACTTTACGAAAGGGGAGGAATGTCAGAGAGGGGATTTTGTGTTAAATTTACCGTATGACATTTTTGGAGAGCTTCGTCCTTATAAATCCGCTCATAGCCTATTTAATTTTATTCGGGGGAATGTTTATTGAAGGGGAGATATTTTTCCTAACTGCCAGTATTTTTGCCCTTGAGGGCTATTTGAACTTGTGGTGGGTGGCCGGCGTGGCCTTTGCCGGCGTCATTATTGGAGACGTGGCTTGGTACTATCTTGGCCGCTATTCAAAAGAAACCAGGATAGGGAATTGGGTAAGTCGGAAATTTGAAAAACACCAAGGGTGGCTATTGGAGAATATTCAGAATCACTATGTACGCCTCGCCTTTTTTTCTAAATTTTTGTATTACGTAAATCGGATTACGCCGCTTTTGGCCGGCTGGCAAAAAATGGATTTTAAAAAATTTTTTAAGACTCATTTGATTGCCGGATTTGCTTGGGTGGTGGCCATGACGATACTCGGTAAATTTTTCGGCTTGATTATTATAGCCATTGGCACTAAAAAAGTATTTCGCGGCATCCACTGGTTTTTTATCAGCTTGGCGGTGTTGGTTATTGGCGGCGAATTTATTTTGAAGCGCTTGTTTGTTAGAAAAGTAATAAAACATTAAGGTGAGTTATACTTAAAAAATGAGCTTGTTTAAACCAAAACCGAAATTGAAGATTTTATTTGTAGCCACCGAGGCCGCTCCTTTTGCCAAGGCCGGGGGATTGGGGGAGGTGATGTTTTCTTTACCAAGAGCGTTGGTAAAACTTGGTTACGATGCTCGGGTTATGGTTCCGCGCTACGCCGGCATAGATCTAAACCAATACAATCTTAAAATGGAATTGGAAGGCTTGATGATTCCCACTGACGCGGAAGGGGAAAGTGAGCCGCGTTACTTGACGTGCAATGTCCGGAAATACGAAGCCGGCGGTATGCCGCGCTCTCCCGTTACGACTTATTTTTTGGAGAACATGGAATACTATGAGCAGCGAGCTAATGTCTATGGCTATGCCGATGATGCCGCTCGCTGGGCGCTTTTATGCCGGGGCGTGCTGGAATTTTTGCGCTCGTATAGAAATTGGAAGCCGGACGTGATTGTTGCCGCCGATTGGCAGACCGGATTCTTGCCCAATTATCTGAAAACCATTTATAAAAACGATCCGTTGCTTGCCTCCATTGCGACCGTTTTTACAATTCACAATCTTTATTACCAAGGAATGTTTGATCACCGATTTGTTTCAGAAATGGATTTTGACGACGGCCAATCGCCGGTTGGATCTCTTTTCAATCCGCGATTGCTGAAGCTTAACGGAATGCGGCGGGGGATTATGTTTGCCGATGTGATTACCACGGTTTCACCAGGCTATGCCAAGGAAATAACCACGCCCGAATACGGCGAATTGTTGGACGGATTATTGAGGGAGCGGCGCTCACGGCTGTACGGCGTGATTAACGCCATTGATTATAAGATTTTCAATCCCGAACTAAGTCCGAATTTAGCCAAACATTACAGTGCCGGTAATTTTGCCAACCGGATTCTCAATAAAACCCATCTTCAAGGCCGTTTCGGTTTGCCCAAAGATGAAAAGGTCTTTATTCTCGCGGTCGTTGCGCGTCTTATAGAACAAAAGGGATTTGACTTGCTTCTTCCGGTTGCTGACCAGCTTTTAAATGCGATGAATATGCAATTAGTGGTGCTGGGAAACGGCGATGCGAAGTATATGAGTTATTTCCAAGATTTAGAAAAACGATTCCCGGGCCGGGTCGCGGCCAATCTGGTTTTTGATAAAGAACTTCCGCATTTGATTTACGCGGGAGCGGACGCGGTTTTGGTTCCCTCCAAATTTGAACCTTCGGGCCTGACCCAAATGGAAGCGATGCGTTATGGTTGCATTCCGATTGTGAGAAAAACAGGCGGCTTGGCCGATACGGTAGAAGATTACGATCCCGGCAAAAATACGGGTACCGGATTTGTGTTTGAGAACTTTGATTCCATGTCTCTGGTGGTCGCCATTACCCGCGCCTATGAAAATTATCGCAGTTCGGAAATTTGGAGCGGACTGCAGCGTCGAGCGATGGATAAAGATTTTTCCTGGAAAAAATCAGCGGATGAATACGCAAAAGTGTTCGCAATCGCCAAATCAATTGTTGAAAATTCTGAAGGCAAGAATGTACTGGGCTAACTTCCTTCATATTTATCAGCCGCCGACTCAAAAAGAAATTTGGGTCAGGAGAATAACCGACGAATGTTATAGAAAGCTGTTCGCTGGCATTTTAAAAACCCTGCCTCATCGGCAGGCAGGCCTGCCCGCCGGTGAGGTGGGTAAACACGCGCGGCTGACATTGAACATTAATGGCATTTTATGCGAACTTTTGGACAAGCATGGCGGTCGGGATGTCCTGGAAAACATTAAAAAACTTTTGCAAAACGGCACGCTGGAACTAACCGGTAGCGCGAAGTTTCACGCCTTTTTGCCGTTGTTACCGGAAAGCGAAATTGAGCGGCAGATACTTTTAAATGAAGCAATTCTTGATAAATATTTTGGGAATTTGTGGCGCGGGCCTGCCGGTAATGGCTTTTTCAGCCCAGAAATGGCTTATTCCCACAAGGTGGCGGCGGTGGCCGCCCGGCTTGGCTATAAATGGATGGTTATGGATGAGCTTGGTTTTCCGTCGGGGAAAAAGTATTCGCCGGACACGATATACAAAATAAAAGGCCTGGAAGACTTCTCCGTTTTTTTTAGAGAGAGAAATTTGTCTTTTACGATTTTGTCGGCGCAGGTTGGCACCGTCCCTACCATATTGCGCTATCTTGGCCAGCGTTTGGAAAAAAACGAATACGTGGTTACGGCAATGGACGGCGAGACCTTCGGGCATCATAGGCCCGGCCTGGAAACGCTCCTGTTTGATTTGTTGAGTGAAAAAAAGATACAGTCATTGGCGATTGGAGATTTGCCCGGCAAATTCACAAAAACGGAAGAAATAGAACCAAAAGAATCTACTTGGGCGGTTACAAAAAATGATATTAAAAACAATACGCCCTTTTCCCGTTGGAATAAAAGCGATAACCCAATACAGCAAAATCAGTGGGAATTGACCAATATTGCCATTGCGGCGGGCAACCGAGCGCCCGTTGACGATAAAGTCCGCGGTTTGTTGGACGCGGCTCTTCACTCCGACCAATATTGGTGGGCCTCTGCTCGCCCGTGGTGGAGTTTGGAAATGATGGAGCGCGGCGCTTATGAGCTTAAGCAAGTCGTTTTAGAAGCTCCCGCTTCAACGGTCCAAGAAAAAAATAGGGCAGAGGAATTATATCGCAATATTGTTTACACCGCCTTGGAGTGGCAGCGGAGCGGTTTAGTAGACGCGATTTCCCGACAAGAAGACGAGGAGGTGCGCGAACGATTGGAAGAAAAGGAGCAACTCTTCATAACTAAAGATGAGTATCGGCAAATGATTGCCACGCTGGAACAGCAGATGCATCTGGCGGCCAAGGCCGAGGAATACCACCGGGCCGCGATGATNAAATGGAAAAACAGAAATGAAGTATAAATTTTATACGAAATCCGAAAAAGCTTGGGTGGCAATGCTCCAAGACATCAAAGAGGCAAAACACTCCATATATTTGGAGAGTTTTATTTTAACCGACGATTCGTCAACTCATAATTTTTTTGAAGTACTCAAAGAAAAAGCGCGCCAAGGCGTGATGGTCAAAATAATAATTGATCGCGTTGGCAATCTTTGGCTTGGCTCAATCAATAGAAAAGAATTTGAAGAGGCGGGAGCTGAAATGCTTTTTTTTAACCGCTGGTTTTATCACTCGCACAGGAAAATTCTGGTCATTGACGAGTCCGTCGCTTATATTGGCGGAGTGAATGTGGGAGGCGCTTACGCCAATTGGCTGGACTTGCACGTCCGTCTCACCGGAAAGTTGGCGCGCAGCCTTTCTAAATCCTTCAGCAGAGTCTACGGCATTGCCGGTGGGCAAGACCCGGCAATTTTAAACATAAGAAAACAACGGAAACTTCCCAAGGCGCGGACAGGGTTATATAAAGCGAAGTCCTGGCTCATTGAGCATTGGCCCATAAAAGGAAAATCGGCTTTGCGGTATTACTACAAGAAAAAATGCGCCGAGGCAAAAAAAAGCATTACGATTGTTACGCCTTATTTCATTCCGCACCGCTGGCTGATTAGATCGTTGCGGGCCGCCGCTAACCGCGGCGTCAAGATTGAGGTAATCGTGCCGGAAAAAACTGATGTTTTCATAGCCAACATCGCCCATAGAGTTTTTGCCGACAGCTTAAAAGGCATTCTAACAATTTATTTTATTCCGGAAATGAATCACGCCAAAGTTTTATTGATTGATAATCGCGATGGATTAGTGGGCTCCAATAACATTGATGCCCAAAGTTTTGATTTTAACTTGGAGGCAAGTATTAGCTTCAGGCGCAAGGATATGGTGGGGGATCTTAGAACAATTTTAGAGCGTTGGAAGAAATTAGCCGTCCCTTTTAACCCGCACGCTTTGTTGCGCTGGTACTATTATTTCTTGGGATTTTTTATAAGAATTATTCAGCCGATATTGTAATGAAAAACACGGGGAAAAAAATCGTGGTCATTGGCGGAGGTACTGGCGTGTTTACCGTTCTTTCGGGGCTTAAAAAATATTTTTCTGATCTGACGGCCGTCGTTACCATGGCCGATGACGGTGGCTCTACCGGGATTTTGCGCGAGGAATTTGGAATTTTGCCCCCGGGTGATATTCGCCGGGCGCTTATTGCCCTTTCAACATCCGACAATAAAATGCTGTCCCAGCTTTTTAATTATCGTTTCGCGGAAGGCGGCGGGCTGTCGGGCCATAGTTTTGGCAACTTAATGATTACCGCGTTGGAGCGGCTTACTGGCAGTTTTGACAAAGCCGTAGAGGAGACGGGAAAGCTTCTTTCGGTGCGCGGCCGGGTTTTGCCTGTAACCCTGAAGAAAACCGCGCTGATAGCGGAATTGGAAAATGGCAGCGTTGTCAGGGGGGAAGCTAATATTGATGTTCCCAAACATGACGGCACTATAAGAATAAAAAAAGCGTACCTCAAACCGAATGTTGCGATTAATCCGGCGGCTAAAACGGCAATTTTGGAAGCCGACGGAATTGTTATCGGACCGGGAGATTTGTTTACGAGTTTAATTCCCAATCTTCTGGTTGATGGAATGAGGGAAGCGTTGAAAAAAAGCCGTGCGAAAAAAATTTATTTTGTTAATCTGATGACCAAATTCGGAGAAACAACCGGTTTTCAGGCGTCGGATTTTTTACGGACTATAGAGGAGTATCTCGGCAAAAATATTTTGAATTATGCCGTCGTGAACAAGACCAAGCCGACCGCGATGCGTTTTCGGCCGTATTCCAAAGAAAGAGCAGAGGTTGTTGAGCCGGATTTGAAAAATTTCAACGCTTCCCCCATACCAATCGCCGCAAATCTTCTTCGTCGGTACGGCTTGCTTAGGCATGACCCAGAAAAAATTGCCGAGATCGTCAGAATGCTTATTTAACCCGCCTTTCTTATTCTAGAAATTACAAAATCTCCCACTAGAACCAAAATAATGCCGAGATTGTTAACGAGGAGATCGCTGGAAGTATCAAATGCCCCGGTGACGTTGTGGGCGCCATAGTAGCGATCGCCGATCAATTCGGCAATTTCGTAAATTACGCTAAACAGATTGGTGGTGGTCAGAGTAACGTAATAAACGACTATTCTGGGGATGTTGTATTGGTAAAATCTGGAAATTACTCGTATTAGATTCAAAAAAAACACCGTGCCTAAAATTCCGGTAGAAAAATGCACAATTTTATCGAAATTTTGTATTTCAAAAAGAGAAAATGTATTGGCGCCGAAATCAATGCCGCCAAGGGCGGTTCCCAGAGCCCAAAAAACGGCAGGCAAGTGGCCAAAACGCGTTCGTTTCAAGTACCAATGAGCGCCCTCTAGAACAAACCAAAGTACAATCGTGGTAAGAAACGGCCCGAGCCAAAGCCTGCCCCATGCGGCCGGTGAGAGGTCGGATTGATCTGCGACCAGGCCATTATAAAGCACATAAAAAAGAGTGGCCGCCAAAAAACCGCGGCAAAAATTGACAACCCACTTATTTTGCGACCTCATAGATCTTTTTTTCTATGGTACGAATAAGTTTTTTATCTTCCGCCAGCTTGGCTTTCACGGCCTCTATGCCGATGCCTAATTTCTCACCTTCAAAACTGTAACTGGCGCCGGCTTTTGTAATAACTCCATACTTAAGCGCGGAATTTGCCACATCGGCTTCGTAGGAAAGCCCCTCTCCGTACATAATGTCAAACTCGGCCAGCTTAAACGGAGGAGCAACTTTATTTTTGACCACTTTGGCGCGGACTCGGTTGCCGACGACGTTGTCTCCCTTTTTAATTTGAGCTTCTCGCCGCACGTCTATTCGCACCGAACAGTAAAATTTAAGCGCCCGTCCGCCCGGGGTAACTTCCGGGTTGCCGAACATAATGCCGATTTTCTCCCGCAATTGATTAATGAAAATAACAAGGGTGTTGGATTTGGCGGTAATGGCGGTGAGTTTGCGCAGCGCCTGCGACATTAATCGGGCCTGCAGTCCGATGAATTGGGCGCCCATTTCTCCCTCTATTTCCGCTTTCGGGGTCAGTGCCGCAACGGAGTCAACTACTACTACGTCAATTATCCCGGAGCGAACCAAGCTTTCCAGGATGTTCAACGCCTCCTCGCCGTTATCCGGCTGTGAAATCAGCAGTTCTTTGACTTTCACTCCGAGTCTTGCGGCATATTCCGGGTCTAGGGCGTGCTCGGCATCTATGAAAGCGGCCTTGCCCCCTTTATTTTGGGCTTGGGCTACAACATTGAGCGCCAGCGTGGTTTTTCCGGAAGACTCCGGTCCATAAATTTCCACGATTCTGCCCTTGGGCAATCCACCTACTCCCAGCGCCAAATCCAACGAGAATGAACCCGTCGGAATCACATCAACGTTGACCCGCTTGGCTTCGCCGAGCCTCATAATCGCTCCTTCGCCGAACTTGCTCTGTAATGTTTCCAGCAGTCCCGCCAATTCTTTTTCGGTATCCTTTTTTTCCGGTTCGGGTTTATTCATCATTTTATTAATTGTTCTCTTCTTGATAAATTATTTGCTTAACTACCTTTGTTTCTTTTCCTAAAAACTTCTTTGCCATGAATTCAAACGTGTTCAAACCGGACTGCAGGCTATAATTTTCCCTGAATTTTCCATCCTTGTCAACGTAGACCTCTTCGCCGTTAATGAAAAGTTTATCAACGGGGTCCACGTTTCCTTCAAGGACGAATAATGAGTTGTTGACGATAATAGTTGCCTCAAGCGGATTGGTAATCGCGAGGTCGGGAATGCCGGTAACTTTCCCGGAACTGACGAAAACATATACCATTATCGCGGCAATGATAAGCGCCGGCACAAGCCATAGCCGATTTTCGGCCTTGATGGCAAACCGATTTTCCGGCAGGCGGTCGGATGCCCCGGAAGTGCGTATTTCGCTCTCTTCTTGGAATTTTTTCCACAAAAATCCGGTTTCTATATCAAGAGCTTGCTCTAATTTTTTAAAATAGCCGCACAAATAGGGCGCGGCCGGCAATTTTTTCCATTCACTTTTAAGTATTGCTTCCAGGAAATGTTTGGAGATGCCGGTCAACATCGCGGTTTTGTCCAGCGTAAGTCCCTTGGCTTCCAGGCGTTCCAAAATAAAGTCTTTAATCGGCTTATTTTCCACGCCTAATTTATATCACTATTTTCCTGATTAATAAATACCTCTCTGGGTTTGGCGCCTTCTCCGGGCCCGATGATTCCCTTTCCTTCCATAATATCCAACAAACGGGCGGCTCGCGCGTATCCGATTGACAGACGTCTTTGCAGAAGAGACGCCGAGGCTTTTTTAGATTCCGTAACCACTCGGACGGCTTCCTGGAAAAGTTCGTCACTTGCTTCATCGCCATCCGAATCGCCAGCAAACCCAACCGGACTGTTTCCTGAGTCGCCGCTGAAAGAATATTCCTCAACCGTATCATTATTTTTTTCAATAAATTCCGCCACACTGCGAATTTCTTCCTCGGAAATATAAGCGCCTTGAATTCTTTTCGGTTTGGAAAAATCAGAGGAAATAAAAAGCATATCCCCGCCGCCGAGAAGTTTTTCGGCGCCGGCCATGTCCAAAATTGTCCGGGAATCAACTTGACTCGCAACCTGAAGAGCGATGCGCGCGGTGATGTTGGCTTTGATCAGCCCGGTGATTACCTCCACCGACGGGCGTTGAGTGGAAACCACAAGATGGATTCCTGTGGCGCGCGCCATCTGGGCGAGGCGGACGACCGAGCTTTCAATCTCTCGGCCATAAGCGGCCATTAAGTCGGCTAATTCATCCACCACCAATACAATATAAGGCAATGCCGTTTCGCTCTTTTGATTGTAGGAGCCGATATCGCGGGCGCCGGCTTCCAGAAGTATTTCGTAGCGGTGTTCCATTTCTTTTATTGTCCAGCGGAAGAGGCCAATGGCTTTTTTCCCATCGGTAATCACGGGGCTGATAAGATGCGGCACGCCGCCGTAAATTGAGAGCTCCACTCGTTTGGGATCAATAAGCGCCAAGCGCAAGGTGTCGGGCGAATTTTTGTATAACAAAGAAACTAAAAGGGCATGAATGGAAACGCTCTTGCCGCTGCCGGTACTGCCGGCAACCATAAGATGAGGCATTTTTTCCAGATCGGCCATAACGGGTTCGCCGCTGACGCCGCGTCCCAGAATAAAAGCGAGCGGGCCGGATTCCTTGAAATCCGGGTAGGCCATCAAGCTGCCAAGGCGGACAACCGCCGCCGATTTGTTCGGTACCTCTATTCCGACCAGAGATTTTCCCGGGATGGGAGCTTCAATTCTGATGGGATGAGCGGCCAAAGCCAAAGCCAAATCTTGGTTGAGCGTTAAAATTTTGCTTATCTTCACGCCCTCGGCCGGTTTCAGCGTATAGCGGGTAACTTTTGGACCGATATTTATTTCCCCCATTTCCACGGCTATGCCAAAACTTTCCAAAGTCCTTTTAATAATGTTGGCATTTGCTCGCAAATCGCCGGAAGTCGGTTTTTCAACCGTTGACCTAAGAATATCCAAAGGAGGAAATATATAATTAGTTTTAAATTTTTTTAATTTTAAACCGATTGCGGCAACGATTTTTTCTTTAATCGGTTCTTTGATTTCCAACTTTGATTCTTCGGCGTCTTCAATTTCTTTTTCTTCTTCGGCTGTCAACTGTGATAATTCGCCTGGCATTTCTTTCACCTCAATATCAGCAGGCTCCGGCAATTTGGTTTTCAGCCAAAAAAAACTTGAAAGTTTTTTTATTCTAATCGGCAGATTAACGGTAATCAGCAATGCCGCCACGGCTGAAATGACCACGGCTACGATTGAAGCGACATAACCGAAAGGAATTTCCAAAAGCCCGATAATTGAGCCAACCAATCCGCCTTTATCCGGAAAAACAATGTCAATCAGGCCCAAGCCGGCCAAAATAAAAAGAACGGCGCCGAAAAAAGTTATTTGATAAATTTTGCGGCGGTCAGAAGCCAAAAACACTCCCGCGACAACGAATAAAATCAACGGCAATAAATAATATCCCCAGCCGAAAAATCCTTCCAAAAAATTATAAACAAAAACGCCGAGCGGCCCGGCATTGTTGAATTTCGCCAACAGCAAAATAATGCCAAAACCGAAAAAAACCACGGCCCAAACGCTTTTTTTGGTTTCCGGATGCAACCGAACATCATCATCAATATTTTCTGTTTCTTCAAAATCCTTATCAGCGGCTTTTTTATTTCTTTTCTTGCGGGACATTTAATATTTAATTAAACACTAAAATCTGTTAAAATTCAACTAATGGACTCTTCTATTTTTAAGGCCTACGATATCCGCGGCAAATACCCGCAAGAGATAAACGAAAAAATCGTTTCGGAAATCATTCGGAGATTTTTTAATTCAAAATTCAAAATTATTATTGGCCATGACGCCCGCTTGAGTTCTCCTTCTTTATATAAAGCGTTAAATAAAAATTTGAAAATTGATAATTCCTGTCTGCCGGTAGGCATGGGGAAATTGAAAATTGTCCCCGCTGGGATGACGACCACGCCAATGCTTTATTTTTTAGTGAATAAACTGAAAGCTGATTTTGGAATAATGCTTACGGCTTCGCACAATCCAAAAGAATACAATGGTTTAAAAATTGTCGGAAAAAACGCCATACCGATTAGCGGAAAGGAAATTTTAAGAATTATGAATAAAGAATAATGAATTATGAATTATGAATTTATAAATATTTATTCCGATTTTTTAAAAAAGAATTTAAATCCTCAAAAAAAATTGAAGGTGATTTTTGATTGTTCCAACGGAACAGCGGGACCAATTTTAAAACAACTGACAATTAACAACGAACAACTGACAACTTATTTTATTAACGATAAACCCGATGGAAATTTTCCTGCGCATGGGCCGAATCCGCTTAAATCCGGCGCGTTAAAACAACTTCAAAACAAAGTTAAAAAATACAAAGCCGATTTGGGAATAATTTTTGACGCTGACGGCGATAGAGTTTTTTTTATTGATAACTTGGGGCGTTTTATTAATCCCGACGCGATTGCCAAATTATTAATTTGGAATCTTAAGCCAAAAAAAATAATTATTGACGTCAGAACCGGCTGGCTCATAAAAAAAATCAAAAATCAAAAATCAAAAATCAAAATTATTAAAAGCAGAGTGGGGCATTATTTTATTAAAAAACTGATGCGGAAAATTGACGCGGATTTTAGCGCGGAATATTCCGGCCATTATTATTTCAAAAATTTTTTCTTTGTTGATTCCGGAATTCTGGCGGCGATTGAAATTATTAACGCAATTTCAAAATTGCCGTATTCAATGGCGGATTTTATGGATTTACTGCCGCAATATTACCGTTCGCCGGAAATAAATTTCAAAATTAAAAATCCAGAACAATTTATAAAAAAAATA
>Ga0076049_111_pt1 | contig 12729 bp, 9 predicted proteins | sample RifGroB1_FD_68146 | JGI IMG/M metagenome (GOLD analysis project Ga0076049, IMG submission 68146) | Parcubacteria (Giovannonibacteria) bacterium GW2011_GWB1_47_6b
GCCCTTAAAAAGGGGGTTAAGCCGCCGGCTTGCAAGGGTAGAGAAGAGTGCGATGTTTATTGCGCCGAAGACGAACATCTGGAAGAATGTATGAATTTTGCCATCGCCGCGGGATTCATTCCGCCCGAAGAAGTGGAGATGATGAAAAAGACCGGCGGAAAGGGTCCGGGTAACTGTCGCGGCAAAGAAGCCTGCGAAAGTTTCTGCCAAAATCCGGACAATCAAGAAACCTGCTTCAATTTTGCCAAAGAACATGGCTTGATTCCGGAAGAGGATATGAAAAGAATGGAAGAAGGAAGGCAACAAATGATGCAGGGGTTCAATCAAGCGCCGCCGCAAGTTATGGACTGCCTTAATTCAGCGCTCGGCAGTGAAACAATTGAAAAAATAAAATCCGGCACCGGTATGCCCAGCCGCGAAATAGGGGATAAAATGCAACAATGCTTTGAGACAATGAAAAATCAAATGGGGCCGCCGCAAGGAATGGGTCCCGGGGGGAATGAAGGCGAGCAAGGAATGGGAATGCCCGAAGGATTTAGCGGACCGGGCGGTTGCCGTACTCCTGAAGAGTGTCAATCTTACTGCCAAAGCAATCCGGAAGAATGCGGACAACCTGGCGGACCGGAAGGCGAAAATCGGATGATGCCCGAGGGATTGCCCCCCGAAGAAATGCAAAGACAGATCCAGCAAATGATACCAGAGGGAATGATGCCGGAAGGCATACCGCAAGAGATGATGAATTTCCAACAGCCGCCTTCGCCGGAACAAATACAACAGATTCAACAAGAACAGATGCAACAAATTCAGCAAGAAGTGATGCAGCAAATGCAACCGCCGATGGAACAATTGCCACCGCCGCCTCCGCCATCCGAACCTCCCCCGCCTCAATCAATGAACCGACCGCCGACATTAGGCGAGTTTCTACTGGGGTTATTATTAGGTCTTATCGTTGAGTAACAATCAAAAGCCTGCTTGTATCTCTTTAATTCTGCTTGTGCTTTCCCAAGGCAAGTCAATGTCCGTGCGGCCGAAGTGGCCGTAGGCGGCGGTTTGTAGGTAAATCGGCCGCAACAAATCTAAATCTCGGATAATCGCCGCCGGGCGAAAATCAAACACCTTGCCAATTAAATCAGAAATTTTGTTGTCGGAAATTTTCCCCGTTCCAAAAGTATTTACATTAAAAGCCAACGGCCGACTCATACCGATTGCGTAGGCAATTTTTACCTCGGCTTTCTTGGCAAGGCCCGCCGCCACTAAATTTTTTGCCGCCCAACGCATCGCGTAGGCCGCGGAGCGGTCCACCTTGCTCGGGTCTTTGCCCGAAAAAGCGCCGCCGCCGTGTTTTGCCAATCCGCCGTAAGTGTCAACGATAATTTTTCTTCCGGTTAAACCGGTGTCGCCGGCTGGACCGCCGATTACAAATCTTCCGGTCGGGTTTACAAAAATATCAGTTTCCTTGCCTATTAAATTCTTTGGCACAATAGGTCTGATAACTTTTTCCATCAAAGCTTTTTTTAATTTTTCAACCGAAACCTCCGGCGCGTGCTGGGAAGAAATAAGGATGTTTTTAATTTGTTTTGGTTTGCCGTCGTGATATTCAACGGTGACCTGCGTTTTGCCATCAGGACCCAGAAACGGGAGTAGTCCGTTTTTTCTGACTTCCGCCAAACGCCGTGAAAGCGCGTGAGCGAGATAAATCGGCAGAGGCATAAAAGTTTTGGTTTCGTCGCAGGCATAGCCGTACATCATGCCTTGATCGCCCGCGCCCTGTTCCAATAAATCTTTTTTTGAAACGCCCATCGCTATGTCGGGAGACTGGCGGTTCAGCATAACCGTAATTTTCACCGTCCGATAATCCAAGCCTTTCTTTTCGTCATCGTAACCGATTCCTTTTATTACTTGCCGCGCCAATTTTTCCGCGTCAACTTTTCCTTTAGAGGTAATTTCTCCTCCGATGATTAAATTATTTCCGCAAATGAAAGACTCGCAGGCGACGCGCGATTTAGCGTCTTGTTTTAAATAAGCGTCAAGAATGGCATCGCTTATCTGGTCGCAAATTTTGTCGGGGTGTCCCTCGGTTACCGATTCCGAAGCTAAATAATCAATACGCGGCATTGCAGTTATATTATAAATAATTTGTGCCCTCGGAGGGAATCGAACCCCCATCTCCTGGTTCGAAGCCAGGCATTCTATCCATTGGACTACGAGGGCAATTGAGTTAAGTGTAACAAAATCTACCATACTTTTCTGCTATTGACAAATTTCTTCCGATACGGTACAATGGCCGCAGAACATTACAAAGGTAAGGGTGCTTCTTATTTTTATCGTTGGCTTGAAGTCAACGAGTAAGAAGCATTTTGGTTTCCCTTTTTCCGGAGGGTTTTTCCATGGAGACGCCGAAGAGTGCCAAGCCGATGGGCGGACCGGCCAAAGAGCGGTCGGACAAGCCGATGACGCCGGCGGAGATGACGGAGGAGAACAAGAAGAGGGTGCCGGCGGGGTACAAGCCGCTGTCCCTCGAGAACTTCTGCGTCACCCCGATGGCGCAGGACTGGTTGATCGGTCAGGGAATGGCGGACACCAAGCAGGGTCCGGCCAACCCCAGGGCCGGGTTCAACTTCCGGCTCCGGTTCACGGTTCTCAAAAACCGTGCCTTGAACATGGGCCGTCAGCTCACGCTGGCGGAGACCCAGTCCGCGGCGGAGTGGCTCAAGGCCAAGATCGCCGAGGAGAACAAGACGGCCGACGAGGTGAAGGCCATCCGCGACACCCGCCCCGACGAGACCGTGATCGCCACGGTCCTGACCGACGGAAAGGTGACGTGCGACATCGGCGAGGAGGAATTCCAACCGATGGGCTGGACTCCCGTCAAGGGCAGTTCGCCGATCGTGGACCGGCGGACGGGCAAGCCCTTTCGTTCCGGAAACTTCTTCGTTCTCCCGAACGGAGATGGAACCTTCCGAGTCGGGGCGATCTGCCGCGACTGCGTGAAGGACTACCGCGACACCCTGCAGCAGGGGACGGACCCCCGCCTCTTCCACGGCCACACCTACGCCGACGCCGCCCGCATCGCGGACGAACTGACGGCCGAAGTGGAGAAGGTCAAGACGGACGAGGAGAAGCGGAAGGCCAAGATCGCCAAGCTGGGCCAGAACGTGAACAGCATGAGCGAAGTCAACCGCAGCGCGAAGCTCGGCTACGGAGGCCGCCGCCGCGACGAAGGTTACCGCCGCTAACCCAGAACCCCAGAGAGAAGACGCAATGTCTTCTCTCTGGGGCCTCTTTTTAAAAAAGAATTTATCATTGGCCGCTAGTGGCAAAAGCTAATAGCCAGTGACAAGTTCTTTTACAAAACAAGTCTCGCTTTTCCCAAAGGAGGAAGCATGAGCAGAGACAAGGTGCTGGAGGATTTGGAGAAGGAAGTTGCGGAGGCATTGACCGCCGCGTCAGAGGATTTCCCGAGGATTTTTGAGGACCAGCGGAGGGCCTACGGCAAGCAGTGCCTTGGCAAGCTGCGTCTGGTGACGCGCTCGTCGCACAGGGTTTTCCGCTACCTCGGCAAAGGAGATGTAGTTGAAGCCCAGGAAGAGTTTGCCTACTGCCAGAGGTATTACGGAGAACTCATCGCCAGTCTGGAGGCCCTGCCGCAACTGATTGCGGCGGAAATCGCCAACGACGCCGGACAGGAATTGACCGAGGCGGCCATGGGAATCGTGTTTTATCCGGTTCTCGTCGGCGAGAAGGAGTTGAGTGAGGTCGCCCTGCCGAGCTGCAAGGATCTCAACACGACGCCGCAGGCGTGGCTTGCGGGCGTGGCCGACTTCTCCAGCGAGATTTCCAAGCTCGCGGAGCAGATCCGGGCCCGCTTGGTTCGCCGAGGATTGGCGAAGATCAGCGAACGCTCGCTCGGCGACCGACTGCTCGCCATCACCGACGGCATTCAGAAGTACTTTGACCGGTACGACGAGTCGTACCCGAAGATTCTGAACGCCAGCAACCGGCGCTTCCAGGGCTATCACGCCAAGGAGCGGCTGGTGGGCGGGTCGGCGGCTTGGGCCGCCAAGATGCTCAACGACATCAACGATGACGAGTCGCTTTACAACAAGGAAATCGAGGAGTAAAACAAAATCCCCCGGTGTACATCGGGGGATTTTTAATTTAACGACATCGCAAGTCGTTATTTTACTTGGCGAACGGGTTCCTAGCTCCGTGTACCTCAAAGTGCAAATGGCATCCGGTTGGACCGTCGGTTTTTCCGGTATTGCCTATGTAAGCAATCAAGTCGCCCTGCAAAACGTAATCGCCGACAGAAACCAAATTTTTCTGGCTGTGGGTATAGCGAGTAGTTACTCCGTTGGGATGCTCAATGTCAATCATACGACCGTAGCCCTCGTTCCAGCCGTAAGAATCGGAACGAGTCACCAGCCCTTCCGCCGCCGCATAAATCGGGGTGCCGCAAGCATTCGCGATGTCCACCGCATTATAATTGTGTAAGCGGCCCCAGTTCCAGCCGGTAGTCGGCATAATAAAGTAACCCGGCAGGCTGGGTAAATTATTTGCTAAAATGCTGATGAAGGTCTTTTTTGGTTTTGCTCCCGGGATAACAAGACTGGTGCCCGTCCGCAAATGGCTTGGAGAAATCCCCCGATTGTATTGAAGAATTTTTTCCGGCGCCACTCCGTACAATTCGGCCACAGATTCCAAGGAATCGCCCTCGTCAACTTGGTGCGCAACTCCGGAGACCGGCAAAATTACAATTTCCTGCCCGGGACGGATGCTATTGCCCAAACTTTTGTTCGCCCAGAAAATAGTGTTCAGAGAAATGCCGAAATTGGCGGCAATTTTAGAAAGCGTGTCGCCCGACTGCACTTTATAAACCAGCAAACCGTCGCGAGTCGGAAGAATGGTGCTTAGGGGATTGGAAGAATTCAAAACCGAATCCCCGTCCACTATAACGAATCCAGCTGTGTTTTCCTCCGCGCTGGCAACGTCAAAATCATCAATAAAAACTTGGTCGGAAAAAAGGGAGTCGGACTCAAATCCGACAACCCCGCCCAAATCAGCAGACAGATAAGGGCTCGCAAAAGCCTCCGACTGTTGATTATTGGAGCTCAAAACCATTACATTAAACATAAGACCGCCCAGAACTAAAACAACCGGAGCAACGGTTGTTAATGACAAATTTTTCAATTTTTGAATCGTTTTCTTAATAACCCCAATATGCCACAAAACCATGACTAATACAACGTCCGAAAATCTCAACCCGAGACAAAAAGAGGCCGTGGAATACGGCAACGGCCCGATTTTGATTGCCGCCGGAGCCGGATCGGGCAAAACCAAAACCTTAACCGCCCGCCTCGCCAATATCATTAAAACAGGGGCTACCCCAGAAAGCATTGTCGCAATCACATTCACTAACAAGGCAGCTAAGGAAATGAGGGAGCGGATTGAAAATTGTAAAATTCCTGCCTGCCGGCAGGCAGGGAAAATTGGAAATTTGTTCGTTGGGACCTTTCATTCATTCGGCGCACGCATTTTAAAAAAGGAGGCGAAGCTGGCTGGACGCATGTCTTATTTCACTATCTTTGACAGCGACGATTCCTTAAGTTTGATCAAAAAAATAACCAAAGCGCTGGACATTTCGCGCGATCAATACAATCCAATGGCGCTTCAATCCAAAATATCCCAAATGAAAGACGAGTTTTTGGATCCGTCGGAGTTTGACCGAACGGCCGCCTTGGTTTTTAAAAAATATGAGGACGAGCTGGTTAAAAATAATGCTTTTGATTTTGACGACTTAATAGAAAAACCGGTTCGGATTTTTCAAAATCATCCGGAGGTTCTGGCGAAGTACCAAAAACAATTCCGTTATATTCTGGTTGACGAGTACCAAGACATAAACACCGCCCAATATAGGTTGATCAGACTCCTCGCGGAAAATCACCGGAATTTGAGCGTGGTAGGGGACGATCAGCAGGCGATTTACAGTTTTCGCGGAGCCGATTTTCGCAACTTCTTAAACTTCGCGCGGGATTGGCCGGATGCCAAAATAATCAAACTGGAACAAAACTACCGCTCCACCGGCACTATAATTTCCGCTGCTTCTCAACTGATAAGCAACAACAAACTGCAAACCCCAAAGACGCTCTGGACCGAAAATCCGGCGGGCAATTCTATCAAAGTCGTAAAAGCCCCCGACGCCGAAACGGAAGCGTCGTGGATTGCTTCCGAAATTGCCCGCCCGCCGGTGAGGCGGGAAAATTGTGCCGTCCTGTACCGCACCAACGCTCAATCGCGCGCCGTTGAACAAGCGCTGATTTTCGCCAACTTGCCCTACAAAATTTTTGGAGGGCTTAAATTTTACGAAAGAAAAGAGATAAAGGACCTTATGTCAGGATTGCGTCTGGCCCATAACCCCAAGGACACGATAAGCGAGGAGAGAATAAAGAAAAATTTTAACAAAAAAATTGCCGCGGTTCTGATAGACGAACTGCCGCGTTTGGGCAAAAATCTCGGCGTTTTGGAATTGATAAACTTTTTTATCGTAAATGCCGATTATTTGGAGTATTTGGAAAAAAATTACAATAATTACCAGGAAAGAATAGAAAACGTTAACGAATTGATTCATTTTGCCTCTGAATTCAAAACACTAGAGGAATTTTTGGAACGCGCGGCCCTGCTCCAATCCGCGGATAATCCCAAAAATTCGCCGCTGTTCGCTTACAACTCCCCGCCGGTCAATTTAATGAGCATCCACCTTTCTAAGGGCTTGGAATTTGACAGCGTTTTTCTTGTCGGCTGTAGCGAAGGACTGATGCCCCATCAAATGTCTTACGGATCTCTGGACGAACTGGAAGAAGAACGCCGGCTGATGTACGTGGCGATGACCCGCGCTCGCCAAAAACTTTATCTTTCATTTTCCGGCCTGCCGTCACGATTTCTTTACGAAGTTCCGCCGGAACTTACCGATTTTGAAGATTTGGATGGCGGCCGGCGCGAATTACCAAGCGAAGAAGAAACATATATTGAATAAAATGATGCAAAACTGCTAATATATGCGAATGCCGCGAATAAATGACTTAATCCAAAAAGATTTATCCTACAAAATAGTTGGCTGCCTATTTAAAGCCCAAAATAATCTTGGTAGGTACGCAAGAGAATCTCAATATGCTGATATTTTGGAAAAGATTTTTTCGGAATCTGGCCTAAACTACGAAAGGGAGAAAAAAATATCAAAAACGGGAAGTGATACAAATAGAGCAGATTTTGTTATTGAGAATGCGGTTGTTGTTGAATTAAAATCCAAACCTTTCATAGAAAAAAATGATTATTACCAAACCAAGAGATATCTGGAGGCTGCAAATTTAAAATTGGGACTATTAGTAAATTTCCGGCAAAAATACTTGCAGCCGAAGCGAGTGTTAAATTCGCGGCATTCGCATAACTTAGCATAGTTAGCATTATGTCACGCAAATTAGGACAACATTTTTTAATAAACGATTCGGCGATAAAAAAAATTATCGCCGCTTTGGATTTGCGCGAAAATGACACGATTGTGGAAATCGGCCCGGGCACCGGAGCATTAACCTTGCCCCTGGCAAGGCAATGTCAAATTTCAAATTTCAAATGCCAAATTATAGTTGTTGAAAAAGATAAGGTTCTGGCAAAAAATCTGGCAGGAAAATTGCCGCATGTCAGGGTTATTGCTAACGACATTTTAAAAATTCTTCCAACGTTAGTCATTGATTTAAAATTAAAAATTAAAAATTTTAAATTAGTCGGCAATATTCCCTACTACATTACCGGGAAATTGCTGCGAATTTTGAGCGAATTGGCAAAAAAACCGGAACTTATTGTCATAACCATCCAAAAAGAAGTAGCGGAACGCCTAATGGTCCAGGCGCCGAAGATGAATCTACTCGCGGCGGCGGTGCAAATCTGGGCAAAACCGGAAATTATCGGCTGTCTCAAACCGGGCGACTTTGACCCCCCTCCGAAAGTGGACTCCACAATCGTAAAATTGACCCCAAAAGCGCCGATTCTGGATGACCGAAAATTGGCTGAATATTTTAAGCTAATTAAGCTCATTTTTAAACAGCCCAGAAAGACTCTTTTGAACAACTTATCCACAGGCCTTAAAGTAAGCAAAAACGAGGCGCTGGAAATACTAAAAAAGGCTGGCCTAAACGGCGATGAACGCCCCCAGAATTTGACCATAAACACGATAATAAAGTTATTAACTTTTTAAGGTTGGGCGGCGGCCGTATTCAGTTATAATAATATTGTACGTGCGCGTACGCTTATGACCGTAATTAAAAGAATGTTCGCGGGACTGCTGGTTTTGGGTTCGGCGGTTTTTGCGATTATGATTATTTTTCAAAATCCGTCCAAGCCCTCGTTGAAAAACAAGGTTTTTGAATACGAATCGCTTCCAACGCAGAGCCCCGTATCGGCAAACGATTACAATAAAACCTTCCAAGATATTTCTAAGGCCATCGCCACGGAGCTAGCAAAGGCAAACCCCCAAGGTCCTACTGTAATTGACGGCCAGGAAGGCGTGGCGACGGTTGAACCGGAAAAAGTGGCCGATACAATTTTGGCGCAGGGATTCCAAAGCGTGGATTTGAAAGATTTTGATCCGGACGTACTATTGAGCGATCTAAAAATAATTAAAACCGGGGACAAGCTTCTTGCGGAGAATTATTTGAAAAATTTTCGCGCCATTTTGGAAAAGAATTTCAGCGTAAGCGGCATTGATTTTCAAAATCCGAAGGCCGAGAACTGGCGCTCCCTCGCGAAGATTTATCAGAAAGCCATTGATCAGTTTTATTCTCTGAATGTTCCGGAAAACTTGGCGACATTGCACCAGCGGCAAATAAAATTGATGACTATTCAAAAAAATATCTTTGAGAGTCTTGCCAACTACGAAAACGACCCGTTCAAGGCGTTTATTGCGGCATCGGCCCTGAAGGAAACGGAGAATCAGCTTCAAGCGTTAAGCAAAAATTTCACCGATGTTGCACAAAAAAATGGCCTTTCTATCTAAAAACGCTAGGCAAAAAGTATTTACCGGTTTGCTGGCCCTAAGCGTGCTATTTTCTAACATTGGGCTGTTGCTTGCACCTAAAAAAGCTGCGGCCGTCCTTCCCGTGCACGATACGCCGCTGTTTTTGTTGACTGCGAAAATAGCGGGGCTTGACGCGGTAGAGGCAAAATTTGACCTATTTAAATGGCTGCAGGAGTTCGCTCTAAGCACCCTAAAAAAGCGGGTTCTGGACGTAATGGTTGACCAGGTAGTTGCGTCCATTCAGGGCGGAGGAAAGCCTCAATTCGTTACTGACTGGAAGGGCTTTTTACAGGACGCGAGCCAAGCCGCAATCGGCGATTTCGCGCAGGAATTCGGCGCGGGTTTTCTGTGCGCGCCCTTTAGTTTTCAGCTCCAGCTAAGCCTGTTGAAAGTGCCAAAATTCAGTCAAAAAGCGACTTGCACCTTGGATAAAATCGTAAAAAACATTCAGGAATTTCGGAATGATTTTCGCAAAGGCGGCTGGATTGCCTTCGGGGCGTCTTGGCAGCCGCAAAATAATTTTTACGGCGCCTTGATAATGGCGCTCCAGGAATTGGAAATCCGGAAAGAGGCGGCGGCCTTTGCCGCGCAAAATGAGGCGCAAGCCGGAGGCGGATTCTTGTCAACTAAAAAATGCGATATAGATCCCGTCACCGGAAAAGAGGTCAGGTGCAAAGTTACCACTCCCGGATCTGCTGTTGGCGGCGTTGTAACCAAAGCTCTTGGCGCCGACTTTGATTTCATAGTTAATGCCCAACAGCTAGGCGAGTATGTCGGCGCAATTGTCAACGCTTTAATCAACCGGCTGTTTACCGAAGGATTGGCCGCCGTCAAAGGCACCAGCAATAAAAACATTCTGGACACCGCCACTATAAGCTACAACCAGGTCACCGCCAATGCTTTTATACAAAACAAACAAATACTTTTAGACAAGATTGATAGTACGCTAACGCCTCGTCAGCAAGGCCAGGTAGTTGTGGATACAACGGTTCAAAATCTGGTCCAGTATCAGGAAGATTTACAAAAACTCTATTCGGACTTCTCTTCTTTGAGTAAACAAGAGTGTCTCGTGCCGGGTAGCGGATTAATAAACGTCAGTTCGGAAAAGGGAAATATTTTGACGGAAGTGGCCAACGCCAGCACCACTATTTCGCAAATTTCTGCCGGAACGGCGGACAACAAAGCCATAGTTGATAAATTGACGCCGATTAGGGCGGAGATGGCCGCCTTGCCGGCCACGGAAACCGGGCTGGCGCGCGTCGCGGCAATTGATAACGAGATTTCGGGCAGTCTGGATTCGGACGCCGCCATTGCTTTCAGGGCAGCGGCCGACGTTAAAGCTGATGAAGTTAACGCCGACATTAAGGCCAAGCTTGACGCCTTCAATAAAGATTTAAGAGCATGCCGGTAAACCCATTAATTAAAAAAATATCGCTTGCGCTGATTATTGGAGCGATTTTGATTTTGCCTTTTGCCGCTTTTGCCGAAGAGCAGGCAGCCGCGGGAGCGACGGCAGCCGCAACCGGAGAGCCGGCGCAATTTTCCTGCGGCTGGGATGTCTTTTGTCATATGTCAAAGTTTTTCAATTGGGCCTCGTTGTTCATCGGCTATTTGATTGGCTACGTTGCCGGATTATTTATGTCCCTGGCAGTCGGTTTTATACAGATTTTGATCAATCTCGGATCGCAAATTATGGCGAGCCCCCTGGTCACCGAGGGTTTTAAAATCAGTTTAAATATTGCCAATCTCGGATTCGTACTTGCTATCATCGTAATCGCCTATACCACGATTTTCCGGGTAGCCGGCTACGAAACAAAAGCCTTATTGCAAAAACTTATTATAGCGGCGCTTTTGATTAATTTCAGCTTCGCGATTGCCGGAGTGGTGATAGATTTCAACAACGTTTTCGGTAATTTCTTCATAAGCGCCGTCAGCGGCGGGAATATAAGTACTTTCGGCACCAACCTTGCCAATTCATTAAGCGTTCAAAGACTAACCGGAATTACGCCCGGAACCGCGGGAGTCGGAGGGGAGATTCTCAAAGCTACCGCTAGTTATTTCGCGACTTTTGCTTCAGTAGCGGCAACAGCCATATTCAGCGTTGTGATAGTAATCGTATTTTTCGCCTTGGCTTTTATGCTCTTGATCCGCTATTTAATAATTACTTTTCTCCTAATTGTTATGCCGATTGCTTGGCTTTCGTGGGTATTTCCGAAAATGGGCCATATTTGGAGCGAGTGGTGGGGCACGTTTTTTAAATGGAATTTCTTTTTCCCGGCGGTATCTTTTTTCCTTTATTTGGGCATACTCACCTCCCAAAAAATTGGGCAACTTGTTGCAAGCGGCAGTGCTAATTCGGCAGCATTGGGCACGGCAGACACTTTCATGGGATTGCAGGCCAATACCACAATCGGCTTTCTTAATATATTGGTTCAGGTTGGTATTTTGGTCGGCGGTTTAATGATGGCGCAACGGCTGGGAATTCGCGGCGCCGACGGGGCAATGAAGGCTTTTGGAAGCGCCAAGAATATGATTATCGGGGCAACGGGTAAGGCGGTGCGTGTGGGAGCGGGGGGAAATATCGCCGCTGGCATGCTCTATAAGAAAGGCGGCGTAGTTGAGAAGACGGCGGGCCTTCTGGCCAGAACGCCACTGAAGGGTGCAGCAGCTGGTCTATTTAACCTGGCCGCGCAACGTCAGCAAAATGTAACCAGCCTACAAAAAGACGAATTCAGCAAAGACAGCAACGATGCCTTAACAACGAAATTCAACCAATTTACTACGGATAAATTCCGCAGGGCTGGCCTAGTAAACGAATTGGTGAAGAGGGGTCTTGATAAAAAAGTGGATGGCGGGCGCCTTGATGCCTATCTGGGAGACGCGAGAGACATGGGAGCGACCAGGGATATTTTGGATAACGCTCCGCATTATGCCGGCAGGGTCGCCAATTTAGCGGAAATGCAGAAGAAGGATCCGACGATCACTAAAGAAAATTACCAAGAAAAAGCCATTGAAGCGGCGATGGACAAATTCAAGCCGGGCAAAACGGATTCGCTTTCACCCGACGCAATAGAAAAAATCGCCCGTTACTTCCGCAAAGGCCATCGCGAACGCCTGGCCAAGGAGGGTAGCATTGACCAATTAAGAGCAGTGGAAAGAGTCGCGGAAAAATTAATCAAAGAAGGCAAGGAGAATGACCCGCTGGTTGAGTTTGCGCGAAATAACCCCTCTGTGCAGCAAGTAGTAATAAAGCCGGTGATAGTAACAAAGCCGATAATAGAGGTCGTTGAAACAAGGAGAAAAGAGGGCCCAAATGTTGGAATTTAAAACATAATTTATGGCAGAAACAAAAACCACAATTATAGAATTCTTGGATCTCTCCGAACCGATAAGGACCTGGCTGGCATCCTCGGAAATTGTTTACGTAATTGTAGATATAAACCGCAAACTTAATTTCAAGGGAGAAAAAATGCGCGTCATACCAACTCTGGTTCTGCGGCTGGTTCTCAACGATTTGCCGCCGGAAAATTTCGTTTCCGAACTCGGCGATAAACTGGGCCTTAGTTTTTCGGCCGCTAAAATACTTGCCCAAGAAATTGAAGAAAGGGTTTTGCGGCCAATTGAGGTTCCTCTGCGAAATGAAATCGGTATTGATATTAAGG
>Ga0076049_146_pt1 | contig 8472 bp, 9 predicted proteins | sample RifGroB1_FD_68146 | JGI IMG/M metagenome (GOLD analysis project Ga0076049, IMG submission 68146) | Parcubacteria (Giovannonibacteria) bacterium GW2011_GWB1_47_6b
GCGCTCGGAATAATTGCTTCCTTGCCTCAATCCGCAATCAATAAGAATTTTTTCTCCCCCCGACTCCAGCAAATAATTGGAGCCGGTTACCATTTTGGCAGCGCCGTAGAATGTAAGTCTCATAAAGCCTCTTCAACTGTTTTTCTCTCATTCCAGGGTATCTTTTTGCCATTAGCGATGTGCATCCACGCCTCGCTGCCCTTGCCGGTAATTGCAACCGTATAACCCTTTTTGGCAACTTCCAGCGCGGTTTTAATCGCCTCCCGGCGGTCAAGAATTTTTTGTATTTTCGCATTTCCGTCACAACCAACCGCAATTTGTTCCAAAATTTCCTCCGGCTGCTCGTCGTATGGATCCTCATTGGTTAAAATAACTTCCCGGCAATACTTGGACGCAATTTTCCCCATCCTGGGACGCTTCCACTTATCCCGCCCGCCGCCCGCCGCGCCAAGCACGCAAATAAGTTTTGAGTTGTTGGAAAGCGCGCGGTAAACCTTTTCAAGCGAGTCCGGCGTGTGCGCATAGTCAATTACCACTTTAAACGGCTGCTCTTGAATGACTTCCATTCTGCCGGGAACGCCGCCAAAAGAGCGCAGCGTTTTTTTGATAAGCGGCCAATCAATGCCTTGCGATTCGGCAAATGCGGCGGCCGCGGCGGCATTTTCCAAATTAAAATCGCTGGAGAGCCAATCGCCGATTTTTTCCCGACCCCCGTTTAATTCTTTTTCTATAAAATTTTCCCGGCTGAAATACCTGACTTCACCGGAGCCGTTCGCAGCGGAAACAAAATACTGGTTGTACGGATCACCCTCGTTTACAAAAAATAATTTTGACGGCTTGCTTGAGCTGCGGGCGACTCGGTCAAACAAACTCACCTTCGCTTGGCGATATTTTTCAAAAGAGCCGTGGGCCTCAATGTGTTCCGGACGAAGGTTGGTATACATAACCGCGTTAAAATTTATAAATTTATGGCGATGCTGCAGAATACCCTGCGAAGTCACTTCAATAAGCGCGTACTCGCATCCGGCATTGACGGCCTTCCGCAAAAACCGCTGTATAAAAAACCGGCCCGGCATGGTCATTGAAGTTGCGTTTTTCTCAACCGATTTGTCTATCTTGAATCGCACCGAAGACAAAAGCGCGGTTTTCTTTCCCGCCGTCTCCAAAATCGCGTTGATAAGTTCTAGCGTTGTAGATTTTCCTTTTGTCCCCGTTACCCCCAACACAAATAATTTTTGGGACGGAAAACCGTATACAATATTCCCCAGCCAAGCCAAACAGAAGTGATATATTTTCTTTGCAAAGTTAAACATTTTGGTTTTTTTTCAAAGCTTCTTTTAGCCTCTCTTTGAACCCGGTAATTGTCGGGGGGATTTTGGAAATTGCGGCTTTTGACTGCTGACGAGTGTAGCCAAGCGACATTAAAGTTTCTTCAAGCTCTACGTCCGACTCCATTAAATTCAAAGATTGCGCGGATTGCGCGGCGCCCGCGCCCTCCAGTTTTTCTTTCAGGTCCACCACTACCCGCTCGGCGGTTTTTTTGCCGATACCGGATGCCTTGGTAAGCAAGTCGGTTTTCCCGGCGTTGATCGCCGCTATTAATTGGTCAATCGGCGCCACCCCCAAAATTGCCAAGGCCGTTTTCGGCCCGATGCCGCTTACGGTATTTAATTTCTCAAATAAATAAAGCTCCTGTTCCGCCAGGAAACCAAAAAGCTCAAAAGGTTCGTTCTCTCTATTATATAGAGAGCAAAAGACTTTGGTATTGGAACCTATTTGTGGTAAACTCTGGGCTGCCCGCGAGGATAAAAATACTTTGAAGCCGATTCCGCCGGCCTCCAATATTATAAAATTTTCCTTGCGGCCCACTAACTTACCCGAAACGCTATAAATCATATCATCATTATAACACTGCTTCTGAATTTAAAATTTCTAAGATGTTCAAATTAATCTCACAATTCACGCCAAAAGGAGATCAGATGCAAGCGATAGAAAAGCTTGTCTCCGGCCTGGAAACCGGCCAAAAAAACCAGGTGCTTTTGGGCGTTACCGGTTCCGGCAAAACTTTTACGATGGCATCGGTGATTGAAAAGATGAACTTGCCCACGCTGGTCATATCCCCCAACAAAATGTTGGCCGCCCAGCTTTATCAGGAATTTAAACAGTTTTTTCCGCAAAGCGCCGTTCACTATTTTGTTTCCTACTACGACTACTACCAACCGGAGGCCTACATTCCTCAAACCAATACCTACATTCAAAAAGACGCGCGCATTAATCAGGAGATAGACAAGCTTCGCCACGCCGCCATCCAAGGCATTCTGACCAGAAGCGATGCTTTGGTGGTCGCCTCCGTGTCCTGCATTTACGGAATCGGCGACCCAAACGAATACAAAAGAGGCAGGCTGGAATTGAAAGAAAATCAAAAGATCCAGGCCAAGGATTTGGAAAGGCAATTGGCCTTTCTGCAATACGAACGCAACAGCAAACTGCCGCTGGTCGGACAATACCGGATTTTAAAAACGGGATTGGAGGTTCATTTGGTTACCGGCGAAATAATCCAGGTAGAATTCAAAAAAGATAAAATAGGATTTATTAAAAGAATAGATCCGTCCACTAAAAACGCCGAACAAATTAAGTCTGCCCAAATTTATCCGGCGAAATTCTGGGTAACACCCCAGAATAAATTGAACCTGGCTCTAAAAAATATAAAAACCGAGTTGGACGAACGAATTGAACAGCTCCAATCGGCCAATAAATTTGAGGAGGCCAATCGTCTGGAGAAAAGAACCAATTTTGATTTGGAAATGTTGAAGAAAAAAGGCTACGTCAACGGCATAGAAAATTATTCACGACATTTGAGTTTTAGAAAGCCGGGCGAGCCGCCATTAACACTATTAGATTATTTCCCCCGGCCGTTCCTTCTGATGGTGGACGAATCGCACATCGCCATTCCGCAACTGAACGCCATGCAGGAAAGCGACCGCCGCAGAAAAACCGCCTTAATTGATTACGGATTCCGCCTGCCATCGGCTCTTGATAACCGGCCGTTAAAGTTCGGCGAATTTGAACAAAAAATCGGCCAAACGATTTACGTTTCGGCCACTCCCAGTATGTACGAAATGGGTAGAAGCGCGGTTGTGGAACAGTTGGTCCGGCCAACGGGAATTTTGGATCCCGAAATAATTATTAAGCCGGCCAAGAACCAGGTCGCCCATCTTCTTGAAGAAATAAAAAAACGCATCGCCCGAAACGAACGCGTCCTGGCGCTGACGCTGACAAAACGCTCCGCCGAAGACTTAACGGAGTATTTGCTTGAGCAAAAAATCAAAGCGAAATATCTGCACTCGGAAATAAAAACCTTGCAGCGTCCGGAAATTTTGCAGGCCCTGCGAAAAGGAGAAATTGACGTGGTGGTTGGCATCAATCTTCTGCGGGAAGGCTTGGATTTGCCGGAAGTAAGTTTGGTCGCGATTTTGGATGCCGATCGTGAAGGATTTTTACGTAACTACAGAGGTCTTATCCAAATGGCCGGGCGCGCCGCGCGTTCCATAAATGGGAAAGTTATTTTATACGCTGTACGCCGACTTTATGACCGATTCAATCAAAAAAACCGTCGTTGAAACATTGCGGAGACGAAAAATTCAGGAAAAATTTAATAAAAAAGTCGGCATTAAGCCGACTGCGATTGACAAACCGATTACGGAAAGCGCCCTCTCTAAAATTTCCAACGAAGTTTAATTGCGCTCGATCGACAGAGTCATGCCGTGATCCTTCGCCCACTCCGCCGCCGCCTTCAAGCCGCTGGACTTGAGGACACGGACGAGTTTCCTTTTCAGGCGACGGTGTTCGCCGTCGCTGTTGAAGAACTTGACGCAACGTCCCTTGTTGGTCGTCGCCCGCTTCGGGATTCCCTTCGCCTTCTTCTGCCCCTTCTTCTGCGCCATCCCTCGGCCTCCTTAAAAAGGTGGTTAATGTTCTGCGGAAGATTGTACGCCAGCTCGCCAATTTTGTCAAGTCAAGCAAACGTGAGATAATCAGACTGTGAATATAAAAGGAGTTGCCACTAAAAAAGATTTTCTGCTGGTTTCTGTTATAGGAGCGACTGTGGGATTTTTTACCGCGCCGATACTGGAAAACATAAAATTGCCGCAGTGGGAGTCCAGCTTCACTGGAGTTGCCATTTTGGTTCTGGGATTTGTTATTTTTGCGAATTTTGCCCTATGGATTGCCAGCCTTGTCGGCCGTAAAATTCCGGCCGTCTGGCAGTTTTCAAAATATGCCGCCATCGGCGCCATGAATTCCGCCTTGGATCTCGGAATTTTCAATTTTCTAAGCCTGACTTTTCAAGTTTTTAGCGGTCCGACCCTGCTCGTTTTAAATACCATTTCCTTTATGACAGCGGTAACCAATTCTTATTTTTGGAACACTTTTTGGTCGTTTAAAACAGAATCTGTGGCAGGCGCGTCGGTAAGCGTCGCCAAATACGGTAAATTTTTGGGCGTGACCGTCGTCGGTTTGGCGATTAACTCACTGATAGTTTACGTGATAACCACGCTTATCGCGGTCCCGGGAAATTTTACGCCCGGGCAATGGGAAAATGTCGCCAAGTTAAGCGCCGTCATCCCGAATTTGATCTGGAATTTCTTAGGATATAAATTTTTTATATTCAAGCCGCGCTCTTGATAAAATTCCCCGTTTTGGTTAATATTCGTCATTATGCCGATTACAGCATCAGCCAAAAAAGCCTTGAGGCAAAACGCGCGACATCGCGCCCATAATTTGGCGGTCGCCAAAGTCCTCAAAGAAGAAATTAAAAAATACAGAAAATCCCCGTCCGCGGACCAGCTTTCCGTCGTTTTTCAAAAACTGGACAAATCCGCCAAGATTGGCATTTTGAAAAAAAACACTGCCTCGCGTCTAAAATCCGGCTTAAGCAAACTAATCGCCAAGCGCTAAATCCAAAAGCGCTTCCGGATACTCCATCTTTCCGGATTTAATGGCCGCGTCGTAATCGGCCATTTTCCGAAGGTCCTCCGAAGCTTTAGCGAAGGAGGATATCATGTTGAATATCTTGGCCGGCTCTTCAAAATCCAACAATCTTTCCAACGCCGGAAGGGCATATCCGACCGAATCGGCATTTCTAAATTTATTTATCAATCCGAAAAAGTTTTGGTCTTCCCGAACGGGCTCAATGGCCGCCGGACTGCCCAGCGCCAATTTGTCCAATTCGGTAACCAGCCACCACTTATCGCCCCCGCAATTTTTTATAAGAACGTCGGAAACCGCCGGTATAAGTTTCAAATTTCTTTTTTCCGCTTCTTTTTTCAAAAATCCTGCCAGATCCGACGGCGTGAAATCAAACTCCTCTTTTATAACCGAACTATCGTTCAAAATTTTAAATTCTTTAGGCAGAAATTTCTCCGCCGAAATTACCAGAGTCAAATTTCTGGAATTCAACGCCAATTTCAAGACCTCGACCAATTCTTTTGAATCCGCTTCCGCGGCCTCATCCAAAATACCGAATTTAAAATTATCAAAAAGCGATTGGGCCGCGGCAAACTCTTTTAGGCGCGCGAGTTCGCCGTCCTCGGATAAAGTAAAACGCTCCGCCGTCAACGCGGAATGCTTTTCTTTAAATTTTTCGACATACCACTTCAATTTTTCCTGCCGCCGGTAAGAATCGGCACCGTATAGGCAAATAATCATATTAACTATTCTATATGAATTCCGCCGGAAATTAAAATGTCCCCATGAAGCTAGCTTTATGGAGTTCGGTTATCCAAAGCCTTGACCGTGGATATGATCAACCTAATATCCAAAGATTATTTTAACAAACAAAAAAGCTCCTGCGTAGCAATGCTACGCAGGAGCTTAGGGATCCAGGTACCAGGGAATCAGGGATCCGCTACTTGCGAAGGATGAACACCCAGCGGCGGCCGCCGTCCCAGACGTGGTCGAGAAAGTCATCGTCGCCGTCGAGCCACCGGCCATCGCCATCGCGCTCCACACGGAACACGTTGAGGTTGCCATCCGAGTCGGTAATGGGCTCCATTCCGATATAGAGCCATTCATTCATCGGCTGGTCTCTGTACTGGAGACGGAGCTGGGGGCCGACTTCGGCCGGGCAGAGCTTGAGACCGAGCTCTTTGGCCTTGGCGTAGATCTTCTTGCGGGTGGCGCCGTTGGGGAAGCCCAGTTCGGCGACGGAGACGTTCACCAGATCAACTTTGATCTCCTTGGTTGATGTGGTGATGAACTCCGGATTGCCCAGGATGTCGTTGGCATATTCGCCAATCCTGTTGCCGATCTTCTTGATGGCCTTGCGGAAGTCGTCGACGGTCTGGAGGCCAGTGCCGAGCTTGATGGTACGCCAGGGTTGGAACCGGGACGGCTTCTTCTGGTCACCATCCGCAAACCTGAACTTGCCTTCGATGAAAGACTGCAGAGCCCGCATCGTGAGGTCAAAGGGTAGGGTGCCCTCATCCACTCGCCGAGCGACTTCGTCCATGCGCCGCTGAAGCTGACCGTACTGGTCGTCCGTGACACGTTTGCGCGTCATGACAAACCTCCCTTGAACTATCCCGAAACCGTCGGGAATCACGGCTTCCTTGAATTAAGGAACTGACCGTAGTGTAGCACGGTTCTGCTTACTTTGTCAATCTCGCCCCGCGCGGGCCAGATTCAATCCTGACACGCAATATTGAAGACTTAGGTTCAATAGCTTGGAATACCCCGTATGGGCACATCCAACCTGTAGGCGCAACACACATTATAACATACCACTGTGACATGTCACAGTGGTATGTTATAATCGCAATTATGAAATTAAATAAATCTCGCCCCAAGTCACAAAAACAAATAATTGGTAAATCGGCGGATAAATGGATGGAGGATTTGTGGGAAAAGCTAGCGGACAAAATCGCAAAAACCGAATCTCAAAAGGAGGTGAGAAATATCTTGGAAAGTTTGGTTAGCAAGGACGAAAAGAAAATGATACTCAGACGATTGGCAATTCTGACACTGCTTACATCGGGAAAATCTTATCAAAAAATTGGAGAAATATTGTGGACGTCTTCCCAAACAATAAGCACTCTTAAAAAGAATGCCTTAAGTCTAATTGGCAATTATCAAAGCTACCGAAATTTCTATGGCGGCCCAAAAAAATGGAGCTCAATCAAAACTGAGAAAAATTTTATGGAAAAGTTATTTGGCGACTTGGATATTGGAGACTTGCTTAAAAATCCACCGCGCCCACGCGGAATCGGTCTGAAAAAATTTTAAGCAAGGAGTCCCATACTGTGACATGTCACAGTATGGGACTGGTGACTTACAATTTTTGACAAGAAGGGCAGAAATGAGCGGAGCGGCCGCCGAGTTTTTTGCGAACAATTTTTGTTTTACAGCGTCGGCAGGGTTCGCCCTCGCGCCGATAAGCCAGGAGAACATTTCCGTACTTCCCCTTTTCTCCGGCGGTGTCGCGAAAATCGCTTACGGAGGTGCCGCGCAACTTCAGCGCGCGCGGCAAAACCTTGTGAATGGCCTGCCAAATGGCCTTCAATTCTTTTTCGGAAAGCTTTTTGGCGGATTTGAATGGGTGAACTTTGGCCATCCACAAAATATCGCTGGAATAAATGTTGCCAATACCGGCAATCACTTCCTGATCCATCAAAACTTGGTGTATTTTACGACCCTCGCTACCAATTGTTTTTTTGAATGCCACGTATTGGAATTTCGGATCCAGCGCGTCCGGCCCGAGCTTTTTAAGCTCCGGCAGATTCTCTATTTGCGATACGGGACCGGCAATAACTTTGGCGAATTTCCGCAAATCGGAGAGGGCGAGCATTTTCCCGTTATCAAGATACAAAATCAAATGGACATATTTATTATACGGGTCGGTTATAAGCGCCCTCGGCTCAATTGGCTCCGGTCTTTTATTTTTTTCCACCTTCCATTTGCCAACAAGCATGTGTCCGGTCATTTTTTGGTGGACAAGCAATAATTTATTGCCGCTTAAATAAATTAAAATGTTTTTCCCGCGCCGCTTCGCCCGCAAAATCCTTTCGCTTTTTAAAAATCTCTCAAAAGCCGCGGGGCGCGGCGCCTTGATTACTTTCGGCCAATCAAACCACGCACCGGTAATTTTCCGGCCAATAACTTTTTTATTTAAATCATTGACGACCGTTTGAACCTCTGGTAATTCAGGCACGTTTAAGAATCTAACCAGTTATCGCCATAACCGCTTTCAACCTTGAGCGGTACCGATATTTTATAAGCGTTTTCCATTTCTGATTTGATAAGCTCTACTGCGTCCTTGATGATGCCGTCGGCGATTTCAAAAACCAATTCGTCGTGCACCGACAAAAGCATCCGAACTTGCTTTTGCCATTTTTTGGTTTTTATTTTTTCCGCCACTTTAATCATAGCAAGTTTAATTATATCAGCGGCCAGACCCTGAATCGGCATATTGATTGC
>Ga0076049_122_pt1 | contig 8431 bp, 7 predicted proteins | sample RifGroB1_FD_68146 | JGI IMG/M metagenome (GOLD analysis project Ga0076049, IMG submission 68146) | Parcubacteria (Giovannonibacteria) bacterium GW2011_GWB1_47_6b
AATCACATCGAGATTGTAAACCTTCTGGAACTCTTCCTCCGAGGTTTTCGCGGTTCCCGTCATACCTGAAAGTTTTTCGTACATCCGGAAATAATTTTGAAACGTAATTGTTGCGAGCGTGCGAGACTCTTTCTGTATCATAACCCCCTCTTTTGCTTCGATCGCCTGATGCAAGCCCTCCGACCAGCGCCTCCCGGGCATGAGACGGCCCGTAAACTCATCTACAATAACGATCTGGTCGTCTTTTACAACATAATGGCGATCTTTCTGAAAAAGCGCTTCCGCGCGCAATGCTTGTTCGAGATGCCGCACATAGCGCACACCCTTATCGCTGTAAATATCCGGAACTCCAAGAAGTTTTTCTACTTTGGAAATGCCCTCGTCGTTCACCAATACTGCGCGATGTTTCTCATCGATTGTGTAGTCAAGGTCTTTTTTCAACCGGGGAGCGATTTGTGCGAACACTTTATAAAGATCAGCTGCTTCATCGTCCGGCGCCGAAATAATGAGAGGTGTGCGCGCCTCATCTATAAGAATTGAATCAACCTCATCAACAACCACGAAATAATGGTACCGCTGGCGCATTCCATCCAGTGAAATCTCGAGGTTATCGCGGAGCCAGTCAAAACCATATTCGTTGTTTGTGCCATAGGTAATATCTGCGGCATACGCTTCCTGGCGATTGCATGGCCGAAGGAACTCCTGTACCACCTTGAAACTTCCAAGCTCATCGCGCATTTTATCCTCCTTACTTCCCTCTTTAAAATGCGGGTCATAAATATAGGACGCCTCATGATTGATACAACCTACGGTAAGTCCAAGAAAATGGTAAACCTCACCCATCCAAACAGTATCGCGCCGGGCGAGATAATCGTTGACTGTCACCACGTGCGCACCACGACCTACAAGCGCGTTGAGCGACGCAGGAAGAGTTGCAACGAGCGTTTTCCCTTCACCCGTGCGCATCTCGGCGATTTTACCATCATGGAGTACCATACCGCCAATAAGCTGGACATCAAAATGCCGTTTTTTCAGCGTACGCTTCGACGCCTCGCGGACCATAGCAAAAATGCGCGGCAAAATCTCGCTCAAATACTCTTTCTGGCTCTCATGTTCAAGCGCACAAGCTTGCTCGCGATATTTCTGAATTTCCGCGCGCATCTCATCCTGTGATTTTTTCCCATACTCCCCTTCAAGCGCATTGATCTCATCAACCACATGAGCAAACCGCTTCAATTCCCGCGCGCTGGTATCTCCAAAAAATGCATTCAGAATCGACATAAGGACTCTATTCTACAACAAAAGAGGCGTATTTTAAAGCGGCGTAATTATACCCGCTTCAACATCCGCTTGAGTTTGCGGGCGCCACGGATTTCTTTCGTCTTGCTTCTTTCCTTGAACGACTTGATCTCCCGCGTGAGCTCATTTTCAACAAGATCAATAACCTCGTGTGGCCCCTCACCTTCGTGTTCCGCGCGAATAAGATGCTTGCCAAGCTTGAGATTCGCCTCCGCGAACCACACCTGCCCTTTGCGATGATGGCGCGTAGTACGGGCAAGTTCGAGCTCAAGCAGCACATCTTCCTGTGCCCGCCCGCCTAAAAGCTTTTCGGTTGGGCGAATAAGTTTTTGCTCAATATATTTCTTGATAGGGGGCGTGAGCAGAGTATTTTTTCCTTTTATGACTACGCGCATAGAAAATATCAATCAAACCCAATATACTGGATCTCCTCTTCCGGATACAAATCGAATTTTCGGTGGATATATTCCTTTATCATCCCGATCATCATAATAACCTCTTCCGCGGTCGCCCCGCCGTTGTTTATGAGATAGTTCCCGTGCTTCTTTGAAATGCTAATGTTGCCAATTTTTCTTCCCTTGAGCCCAAGGTGGTCAACCAAAAAACCAATCGGTATCGTTGGAAACTTGGAAAATTCGGCAAGATCGGGAACTAACCACAAAAGCCGCGCACGTTTTTTTTCGTCATCCGGCCACGGAACATTCTTAAAAACACATCCGGCGGAAGATGATCCAATATCCTGGGCATCAGAACGAAGAGATGAATATTTACGTACCAGTTTTTGGCTTGTATCCGGATCTCTCTCGTGCAGCGAGAGCGTTACCGAGAGGATAATCAAATGTGTCGAGTGTTTGAACACGCTCTCACGATAAGCAAATCGGCAGAATGCATTATCTTTTTCTTCAACCACTCCGGAGCGCGCATCAAAAAAACGAATCCGTTCAACAACATCTTTCATTTCACCGCCAAAACACCCGGCGTTCCCGCGTACAGAACCGCCAATGGTTCCCGGAATTCCAATAGCCCATTCAAATCCCGAAAGTTTCTCGTCGAGAGAACGCCGGACGGCAACGGCATCTGGTACTCCCGCTTCAACAACAAGACGGGTGCCGTCGCGCTGGATACCACGGAGAAGCACACGTATTACAACTCCACGGTATCCGGAATCCGCAATCAAAATGTTTGACGCCGCACCGAGTACGACAAAAGGAAGATTATGCTCCTTCGCGAAATGAACCGCTTCTTTCAGCTCTTCAATGTTTTTCACCTCCGACAAAAAACGCGCCTCACCGCCGATCTTGAAATACGTATAGGGTTTTAAATCAACGTGTTCTTTTATTGCCATAAAAATCCTCGCCAGAGAGGGCCGATAAAGGGTCATACTCCACACATATGTCCTTATGTGAGTGCCAGCTTCATCGGCCCTCCCCACCGAGGCATCTATACCACCACTATACTATACGCACCAGAGGCAGGCAAAATCCAACCGCTCGCGAGATAAAAAAATACAAAACCCCCCGAAAGGGGGGTTTTGCACGGACATATAAGAGTCGATGCTTAATACACCAAACACTCACATATGAGACATTATAGTACCCGAGGTATTATTTGTCAAGAGCGGTCCTGTGGACGGGACCTACTCGAACCTCGAACATATTTGATAATTAATATTAAGACACCTATACTGGTTGGCGTATGTCGCTTGGAACTTATCGAACATTGATGCTTATTGTCGGGGATATTGTAATCTTTTGGATTGGACTCATCATCGCACTCTTCGTCCGCTATGGACCCGTAAAATTTGCTAATGAAATACCGATCCATATTTTCCCATTTATCATCGTTTTCTCTATCTGGGTGCTTATCTTTTATATAGCCGGACTCTACGAAGTCCGTACGACCAGCAATTATCAGAAAACGCTGAAAGTAGCAGTCTCGTCAATGTTCGCTGGAGGACTTGTCGCAATGTCTCTTTTCTATTTCGTCCCCGCGCTGACGATAACCCCAAAAACAAACCTTGTTCTAACGGTACTTTTTACGCTTCTCGGGCTTCTTGGATGGAGACTGTTTTTTACCTCGGCCAGCAAACATACATCAAAAATTCGAATCGCTCTTTTGGGTTCTTCCCCAGACATTGAAGAACTCGCACATACAATTTTTTCATACCCCCAGCTTGGATACTCTATCGCCGCGCGAATCACAGACACCCAAGCGGGTATTTTATCGCTCATCCGAGACCAAAAAATCGATATTGTAGTTGCACCAAGAGAAGCACACTCAAATACGGCGCTCATCGGAACGCTCTATGAAGCCCTTCATAACCGAATCCGGTTTATCGATGCTTCGATGTTTTACGAACAAATCCTTGGGAAAGTTCCTGTATCGCTCATCTCAAAGATATGGTTTTTGGAGAACCTCGCCGAAACTGAAAAAACATTTTTCGAAGGCGTAAAAAGAATTCTTGATATTGTCCTCGCAACCGTGATCGGGCTTGGAGCGATTATTCTCTTCCCGCTCATCGCGATTTTGATCAAGATCGATTCTTCGGGACCTATTTTTATCCGACAAAAGCGCGTGGGCCGTTATGGAAAACCATTTACGATTTATAAATATCGAACGATGATCGCGCTTTCATCTGACGGGCTTGCGGAAGAAAACGGCGCCCAATGGTCCCAAACCAATGACACGCGTGTCACGCGCGCCGGAAAAATACTGCGTTCAACACGAATCGACGAGCTTCCGCAAATATGGAATATTATCTGGGGCGAGCTTTCGTTTATTGGACCGCGTCCCGAACGACCAGAATTCGTGGAGAGCTTACGTAAAGAGATCCCCTTCTATGACGTACGGCACCTCATCCGTCCTGGCCTTTCTGGCTGGGCGCAAATTAACCCGCCTTACTACTACGCCTCAAAAGAAGAAACGCTTTTGAAATTACAGTATGATCTTTTTTACATCAAAAACCGAGACCTCGGTCTTGATCTTGCGATCGTACTCAAAACACTGATGGTTATCCTTTCTCAACAGGGTCGGTAGAAGAACCGTTATCATGATTAAACCCGTGGGAACTTACACGATCTTGGGTGAGTCCCTGTGACACCAACAGCGCATGATTGTACGTGCGCGCTGATTTTAAGAGTGAGGAATCAACACCGAGAGAATCCAAAAAGGTGATGAGCGAATCAAGATCCTTGGGCAAACAATATCCCCCAAATCCGCGATATCCATCATGATATACATTCAGATGCGATGCACCGATGCGATAGTCGGCCGCAAGCGCCATCCGAACATTTTCGTAGTTCACCACAGGATCTTCAATACTATTTTCTCCTTGTTTTTTCCCAAGTGCCTCGCATGATGACGCAATAATATTTGCAAATATAACCTTTACTGAAAAAAACGCATTACCATAATTCTTCGCTATTTCAGCTTCCGTCGCCGAAAGCTGATGTCTTTGGTACCCCGAACCCCATGGTGACATGAAAGGCGCATGGGGCAACAAAGAAAGAACTGGGCCCGCCGCATCTTTACTCAACGCAGTAAATCCAACAATCTGACGGTCAGGCCTCACCATGTCATGCCATGCTTGAGACTCCGTCAAAAACTCTGGATTGAAAAGCAGTTTATGTTGAGGATGTTTCTTTTGGAGTTCTTCGGTGGTCCCGGGCGGGACGGTTGATTTGATCACCACGATCCGCGGTTCTTTAAACGACGCAACGACACTCTCGACAGCTGTTGTATTACACGACCCGTCATGACTTCGAGGTGTAGGGACACATACAAATATCACTTCCCCTTTCATTACGTCATCGCTGTAGGATTTTTTGGGATCTATATCATAAAGGTATAAATCTTTCCCCCGTTCGTAACCCCGCATCTCCTGAAAATAACGGGCAAGCTCGCGGCCGACCATGCCGATTCCAATAATACCGACTGACATTTTTTGAGAATTATTCATAACAATATCAAAACCCCAAACTTCTTAAAAAGGCCTCAACTTCTGCCCTTTTTTCCGGCATTAACTCCCCATAACGGAGCGCCGCATCGCGCGCCCCGGCCTTGTTACCTGCACCACGCTCGAGAGCGGCGAGATCTTTATAAAGCGCCGCGATCTCTTCGTTTTTATATTCTTTACCAAGACCCGGTTCTTTTTGGGCGATATGATCCTTCTGAACACGAACAGCATCCCCAAAACGCCCAGCTCTAAAGTACGCTTCCGTAATTGTCCGGTAATCAGGAAACGCCTCGGAGCGGTAAATATATTCAATTTCTTTTTTTTCTCGCACGAGGTCTTTCAAGTCAATCGCATGCGCGAGCGCATTATAATGCATTGCTCTATATGTTGGCGCAAGACGGGTACCCTCGTCAAGGATTTCCCACATTCCCGAAATATTACCCTGAATCTTGCGCGCTTGTGCAATCTCAAGATAAATTTGCGGCCGTCCGGGCGATAACTTCCTCGATTCCAAAAATCTCTGCTCGGCTGCGCGGGCAAATTCCTGATTTGGTTCCGAAAAAATTATAGCGCCCAGATTGTAAAGCTGTCCCTGATACATGCGCCATTTTACATCCATGGGCCGTTCCTGAATATTCTCTTCCATCTTTGCAATTGCGTAATCTATAACGCCCTTCATCTCATCTTCGTTGCGGACTCTCGAAGAAGTACGCGAGTATCCGCCGGCTTTTAGAAAATCAAAAACATATTCAGCAACACTTCGCCGGACGTCAATATTGCCATAAGTGTCGTACAGAAGAGCTTGTTCGATAAGCGCTTTTGCGCGCGCATCCTGGCCCGCCGCAAATGCCTGATACCCCTGTAAGCCAATTCGTGATTCCTGTGCAGGTTTCCATGTCCCAAGATAGAAAAGCAAGAACATTAATGCAAGCGCTGGATACACAAAAAATTGCGGAGTCCATTTTTTCTGCGTAAACTCCCCCCTTTCTTCCATGCTTAAACCTTGTATATAAGCAAACAGTACAAAGAGCACCACGAGCGAAGAGAGCGTATCAAATACAAAAAGACTTTGAAAAAGGTGTGCGGTGAAAGTCGCGCTCACGATCACAAACACCCAAAACGACACCCGGCCCCGACGCCATGCATCTCTCGCTGTTCGGATCGCGAGAACAAAGAGCGCAAAATATGCAAAGAGTCCGAGTATACCGGTACTCGCCCCAAAATCAACGACAAAATTGTGCGCGCGGTCAAACCACGGCTCTTGGTCAACCAATCTCGGATCATAGTAGCGGTCGAACAAAATATTGTAATTTCCTACCCCCCATCCAAACAAAAAATGTTCTCTCCACCCCTCCCAACCAACGCGCCATGCAAGCACTCGTCCTTCGACTGCCGGACTTGAAAAAGAAACGGAAGCAAGACGCCGCAGGGGGTTAAACGAGGAATTGACAAGTGAACCACGAAACACAACGCCCAACAAAACACCAAGAACAGAAATGGCAAAAAGACCAGTGACTATTTTTTTCGCAGTGGTGTTAGAAAGACCCAGAGTTGCCTCGCGGGACGGACCGAAGAAAAGAAACATAAGAGCGGCAACCATAAAAAGAATGCCAGTGCCAAGCATCGCCCCGCGCGTGCCAGTTAGAACAAGAACGAAAAGGATAAGAGTAAGTACCGAGAACCAACCAACCGATACCGCATTAATTTTCTTTCCATGTATAAAAAGTATGAAAGGCGCGCTTGATGAAAGTAAAAGATAGGTCGCAAGAAAAGCTGAATTTGAAACTGTTGATGTAATCCGTGTTGAGGTTCCTGTCTCAAAAAACTGTATAACCCCGACAAGCGACACAACAAGAGCCGAAAGCGCCATAACACGAAACATCCACGCCCAGTCTTGTTCCCGATTGAATGAGGTTGAAAGAATAATAAAAAAAACAAATACGTGTCCGAGAGTCCAGATACCCATCATGCGCTCATAGTTCGACCACAGCGACTGAACCATATCAACACCAGTCAGATAAGAAATAATGAACGAGAGAAAAAAAATACCGACCACCACAAAAAACGGGCTAAAAAACTTCTGTGGTTTCCAAGAATGCTGGGATATCCACAAGACAAACGTGATCTCAACCATCGTGGTAAAAAAGATCGTTTTTGTGAACGTCGATCCAAAGTAAAAAAATCTCGAGGAAACAAGCGGCAGGAAAAACACTGTCGCATATAGAATTATTTTCAGAATGTCAGGGAAGCGCTTCAAGACTTTTAAGAAAATCGTTGACAATAGCCGCAGAGCGTTCATTCCGGTTTTTTTCTGCATCAATACGCGCCCTCTCTTTCATTTCCGGTGTAGCATACTGCCGAATCAATTCTGCCGCCCGTCCCGTGTCTCCCACCGACTTATAGAGATTTATCATCTCACCGAGCAATGCTGGCTGCGGGTAACCATAGTCCTCAACAAACAGACGGTTCATCTCTTCGAAAAGCTTTAGTCTGCCGCCAATTGCGCCACTTCTTTGTGCGCGCCGGATGAGAATCACAATTTCATTGTGCGACGATACCGGATGCATAAGAGGACTTTGTGTTGTCGTCCGGTAAACATCAACAAGATTCAGCGCATCATTATAAGCCCCCGCGAGCACGTAGACAGAGAGAACGGGATAATACAATGACCCCAATGTTGCATGTTTCTCCGGAAGCGAGTAAGCAGTCCGAACAGATTCCACCGCTTTATCGCTCTTACCGGTTATTAAGTAAAGCTCTGCAAGCCCAAGATATGTCTGCACGTAATTGGGTGCGATCCGTTGGAGCTCGAGGTAGGTCGCCTCCGCCTTGTCCGCATCCTTACCAGTAAGGTTCGCGCGAATCGTGTAGAGTTTACCCAGAAACAGGAGAATTCTTGGGCTCGAGTTTTCTTGCAATTCTTTTTCCATCTCACTGATACTAAAATCTAGAAGATTCAGATATTGCTGGTTTAGATTATCAACACTCAGTGCAATCTGCACGATGGTGTCAGCAATTCGTTCCCGGGTCTCGGTGGTTCCAAACGTATCAAGATCGATTGCTGTCTGAAAATCACGGATGACGCGTTGAGAGTCTGCGGATTTGAATGCCTCGAGGCCGGTGATAATCTGCGCCGCAACTTGTATAGGTTTTGCATTAAGCATATATGCCACAATA
>Ga0076049_124_pt1 | contig 7957 bp, 9 predicted proteins | sample RifGroB1_FD_68146 | JGI IMG/M metagenome (GOLD analysis project Ga0076049, IMG submission 68146) | Parcubacteria (Giovannonibacteria) bacterium GW2011_GWB1_47_6b
CGAGTAACCCAAAGCAATGCCTATGCCAAAAATAATGAGCGTAAAGATGCCTAAAACTATCCCCGCTTTTATGCTAAAACGCTTGATCGCGTTTTGTAGCGGAGTTTCCTCTCTCCGTGATTCGGCCACCAAAGTTGCAATTTTACCAAGTTCTGTCGCAAAATCCGTTCGGCATATTACCGCTGTACCAATGCCTTGAGTAACAAGGGTTCCCGCAAAAACCATGGGAAACTGGTCACCGAGGGCTGCATTTGAATTTACAAGGTCAACTGATTTTGATACCGGCAGAGATTCTCCGGTAAGAATCGCCTCGTCAACCTGCAAATCATTAACAAAAATGAGTCGTCCGTCGGCGGGAATCCGATCCCCCTGGGCAAGATGGACGATATCTCCGGGCACCAACTCCGCGGCGTCTATTTCTCGTTCTTTGCCATTGCGAATAACCATAGCCCGTTGCTTAAGATAGGTTTTTAGTTCAGCTAAAGCTTTCTCGGCCTTATATTCCTGGTAGAAGCCCAGCGCGGCATTAGCAATTACGGCCGCAAAAATAAAAAGCGCATCGCGGTAATGAGCAATAAATAAAGTAACAATGCCGGCAAACAACAGAATCAAGATCAGCGGGCTTTTGAATTGGTTTAATAAAATAAAAAGGCCGGGAGCTCGTCGCGGTTTTTCAATGACGTTGGGCCCGAAAACTTTTATTCTTCGCTCCGCCTCGCTTTCCGAAAGACCGCCTTGGTCATTAGTCTCTAATATCTCAACAACTTTTGAAGCTGGCAGGGCCCAAAATAATTTTTCCTCTGTAGCTCTCCGGATCATAATGCTTTAGCAATTAATCCGATTATCAATATTCCTGCAGAATTTAAGAGAAATGACAGTAAAATAAAATACGAATTTTTCATCTTTGATAAGCCAAGCATTGCTACTCCTATTTCATCCGGCAATGGCGAAGCTATTAGTAAGACTCCCACAAAAGGAATAATCCATCTAAAAAGCCTTAATTTAAAAATTGAGAAAAATCTTTCTGATTTTGACACCTTAATCAAGTAAGAAAAATGCTGGGAAACTCTATCTTTAACGAAGCGGAAAATTATCAAATCTCCGATTAAGGCGCCTAATCCACCAATAATAGCTACCGTGATTACAGAGTTTGATTGAGCTATTTCTCCAAGAGCTACGGTTGCCGGAGCAGCGGTAAAAACAGACACAAAAAGTATGCCAGAGATAAAACTACCGATAAACCTCACTTCTTGAGTTGAGGTAATTAGATCCTTAAGGGCACCGGTTTTGGCAAGAATAATGGCAATAAAAACGCTAAGAATAACAAGTGCCAAATCTCTAACCAAGTTGTTTCCATGGTTATTCATTTCTTGTTCATTTTACTCGTTTTTGGTTCCGAAGTCCATTTGCCGTCCATGAAAAAATCCTGATTTTATCAGGATTTTTTCGTCTGCTCCGCGGCCTGGACTCGAACCAGGAACCTTCTCCTTACACATTTTCCATCACTTTCGTGTGGAGTGGACTATATCTTCACCTTTTCTTTAGAATTAGGTGTTTCGGTATCTAGTCTCTACGGCGCCCAGTCACTTTCTTTTTTTAGAATCTTAGAAAGTGCCTGGTTCCCTCGGTATTACCCATCCACTATCCGCCTACTGGCGGAGGCAGATTAGGGCTTCACCGATATCCCGAAAAGTTCATTCCTAACTTTCGTTAGGAAGCTGCGTTATGCCTGCCTCAAGTTCTCGATGACAGTTAGCGCAAACGAGAATACATTTATCAAGTTCTATCTTTACTTTTTCCCAAGAACGCGTATATCCTTTATCACCGATTCCAAATACTTTTGTACTTGGTTCTTTATGATGTAAATCTAACGCTCCTTGATATTTAGTATATCCACAAATTTGGCATCTGCCTCCTTTGTATTGGATAGATAGTTCTTTGATTTTGCGTCGTCGCTTGGCTACTGCCTTGATGAGTTCATCTCGGCGATTGGCATAGGTTCTCTTGTCTTTCACGGCTTTATTATAAGCCTGATAACAAAAGTGTCCACAGGGAGCCGCTCTACCATTGAGCTACCGCGGAATAATATTAAATTGTAAATTGCATATTCCGCGGCAATGGTAGAGCGGCTGCTCCTGCTTTGCGCGAGAACGCTCTTCCTGACCGTAGAATATTTGATTGTTGCCGTGTTTTATCATTGCCAACGCGTTGATAAAACATGTAAAGATTATACACCCCGACAATTAAATTTCCAAGCTCTTAGGCGGCCATGGATACCTGCCGGCTGGTTTCATTTACCCCCGCGGCGGTACGGACGGCGGCGGCCTTGACGGATTTCAATTTATTTGTATTACTTATAACACTGTTTGCTCGTTTACAACCGCAAAACGGAAGGAGCCGGACATGCCAAACCAAGATTCGCTGGCCTTTTTGGAATATCAAAGATGCATCGGCATAACGGTAGCAAAATTTCAAGACTATTTCGGAGGGACCTTTTATCTTACCAAAAAAGAGTGCCAAAACAGGCTTGAAAATCTCATCTCCAGAAATGCGCTCCACGAAGAAACCCGGCGGGCGATTGACGGCTGGCCGGCTTTTGGCGCGCGGGAGACAAACTCATGAAAAATTGTCCCGAACGCTTCTTGAAACAGTATCTTGGAGAAATCGGCAGTTTTGCAATTCTTACCCGCGAAGAAGAGGTGAAACTGTTCAAGCGCATCGGGGAAGGCGACGAGGAAGCGCGGACAGAATTCATCGAACACAATTTGCGGCTGGTGGTTTCCATAGCCAGACATTACCAAAACCGGGGCCTTGATTTTAGCGACCTGATACAAGAGGGAAATCTCGGCCTCCTTCGGGCGATGGAAAAATTTAATTACAGGCAGGGGAATAAGTTCTCAACTTATGCCGTTTGGTGGATAAGGCAAGCGGTTACCAGAGCGATTATGGATAAGAGCAAGACAATCAGGCTTCCCGTCCACACGAATGAATCGCTTGGTTATCTGCAGAAATTCCGGCGGCAGTTTGAGTGGGAAGGAAATTTCCACCCGAATCAGGAAGAACTTGCGGCCGTTATGGACATTCAGCCTCAAAAGCTCCGGGAGCTTTTGAGGCTGGAATTGAATCTTTTTCTACCCTCCCTTGACCAACCTCTCAATGAGGCGGATAGCGGGGCGATAGGCAACCTTGTTTCATGCCGAACTACCGCCGGGCCGAATGTGGCTGTTGAGGCCAATGAAGGATTGGGGGTTCTGTTTGCGGAACTGGAGAACCTCAAGCGCCGCGCCGCGTTTAACGGAGAAAGAAACCAGAAAATCTTCTTAGCTTACTTCGGCATCCCCGACGGTACTTTCAAGAAATGCACCCTCGAACAAGTCGGACGCAAGAACAATATTACCCGCGAGCGGGTGAGGCAGATTAAAGCCCAAGTGCACAAACGCCTTGGTATCAGCGACAAGTATGTTTTTAATCTTCTGAAACGCATCGAACTCTTGGCTGAATGCGCTGCAACTCCGGATGAAGACGGGCAGTTGAACGAACTTGCGCGTACTCTATAAGGGTGTGTCGATGTTTGACCGGCGCCTGAATCAAGACGGCGCCGGCTTTTTTCATTGCCGTTACAAAGTAAGAATTAATGCCCAGGGTTTTGGCTAACTTTTGGAGATTGGGAATAACAAGGCAGCCTCTCTTCCCCGTTCCACCTTGCAAGAGTCTGAAAAGTGAGGGATTAACTTCGCCCGTTATTCTTTCCACCAACTTCTAATATATGTCGCGCTTGCGCTGGGTTTAAGGGCGGTTGTGGAGTTGCCGGTGCGGATGTAAAAATCTTCGTTTTCGTCAAAGCGCACATAAGCAGGTTTTGAGCTTGGCAAAACGCGGATTACACACACTTCTTTGCCGTCGTTGTCTAATTTTTGAAAGGTGAGCTTGACAAATCTTCGAAATTCCGCCCCGACGGCCATATTGAATAAATTGGTGAAATGATTCTCAAATCCGTCGGCATTTTGTTTGCCGAGAGTGGCATAATCCATTTCCAGGCCGACGGGCGCGCCCTTGTCATTGGCGCCGATGACAAGATAACCGCCTTCGGAGTTTAGGAATGCGGCGATTGTTTTCATGATTGATTTTTCAAGATTTTTATTGACGCGGTTTGCTTGCGCATCCCACCGGAGCGATGTTTTAAACTCCAACTTTTCATGCTCTCCTTGCGCCAAAAGCCGGGGAGCGCTTAAATCGTTTTCAAGGTCGGGAGAGGGTTTTTTGCCGCCCCATTTTAACAATTCAACGTATTTTTCCGGACTGGGAACATAAGTCAGGACAACTGCGGTTGCAGAATCGGCGCTTGATATTTTAAGCTTGCCGTATCTGGCCAATCGTCCCAAAAGACCCTGGCGGCAATTGACGGAGATGGGCTGTTCCATTTTAAATTCACGGTGTTTTTTGGAAAATATTCCATTTTCAATGGAAATTTTGCCGGGGCTTATTTCGTAGGTGTCAAATGCCCATTTCGCAAAAACGAATGTTATCAAACAACTTTCGAAAAGGATGATTAAAAAAAATTCCGCGAATTCGTAGGGAATAATTTTGGAAAAGGCGAGGCTGTCGTAAATATCCCCGTAATCAGCCGAGAGGGCGGCAATATAAAAAACTCCGAGAGCGACAAATTCCAAGAAGAAAAAATTAAGCAATATGACAATGGGATTTTTTCTGATAATTGCCGGTTTGCTCATTGAGACAAAGTTAAAAGGCGGGGCTAACTTGATAACAGAAGCATAGGAAAATTTAAGTAAAAAATCAAGACGGTTTTGGGTCTGTCGGCAAAACGTCACAATCGGCCAGGGTGGAGCGTTATATAAAGCATATTAACAAGAAAAGCTTGGGGCGGAAGGGATATATCAACAGCGAAAGCCGTTGAATCTTGTTTGCCGCATGCTATACTAATACTATTGGTATGAATCCCGTTAGAAGTAGCCCTAACGGGTTCAGCGAATTAAGTATTAAGTAATAACAATAGCTGTTTTGCGCTCATAATTGGTCGTTATGCAACTGTGCAACAGCTACTTCTAACGGGATGAATAAATTTATTGTTTTAGCCGTATCGGCAGGATTGGCGTTATCTGCCGCCTTTGCTTTTGCAGAGGAAGTTTCGCCGTCTCCGGAAGCGACGAGTTCTCCGGCGGGTCGACCGGGAATAAGAAAAGAAGTCCGCAAAGAAATTCGCGATACGCGAAAAGATGTCAGACAAGAGGTTAAAGAAACAAGAAAAGAAGTGAGAAGCGATATAAAAGACACGAGGAAAAATGTCAGAGAAGATTTAAAGCAAGTTCGAGAAACAGCCCGGGAAGCTTTGAAAGAAAAAAGAGAAGAATTGAAGACCAATCGAGAAGAAGCAAGAGAGGCGTTAAAAGCCAAGAGGGACGAGCTTAAAAACAAAATTGAAACCAAAAGAGCAGAACTCAAAGCGAAGCTTATCAAAATAAAAGACGAGCGCAAAAAGCAAATCGTGGAAAGAATAGACAAGCGGTTGGACGCGTTAAATGAAAAAATGCTCAATCATTTTTCCAATGTTTTGGACAGGTTAGAAAATGTTTTAGAGAAAATCAGCGACAGAGCCGATAAAGCGGCCGAAAAGGGTTTGGATATTTCTGGAGTCAGCGCGGCGATTGATTCCGCAACCGGCGCCATTGAAGCGGCTCGAGCGGCGATTACCAATCAGTCCGGCAAAACCTATACCGTTGAAGTAAATGCGGAAGCGGGTTTGCGCGTTGATGTAGGCAAGGCGCGCCAGGCGCTTCATGCCGATTTGGCGAAAGTGAGAGAAGCGGTTAATGCGGCAAGAGAAGCGGTAAGAAAAGCGGCCGTCGCCTTGGGGCGATTATATGGCACAAGCCCGGCTCCGACCGGAACGGTTACCGCCTCGCCGGAACCGACCGCAACTCCTACCCCGTCTGAAACTCCAACCGGAACTCCGACTCCGACAGCAACTCCGGAATAATAGAATTAAGAATCAAGAATTAAGAATCAGGAGTTAAGAATTCCGTATTCTAACTTCTTACTTCTTACTTCTCATTTATTATGGACAATTACAACACGAATCCTAACATGGGTTCGGAACCAACAAATCCTGTTGCGGGCAGTAAAAAGTTGCCGGTAATCTTGGCGGTTGCCGGAGTGATAGTTGCCGCCGGATTAGTTTGGTGGTGGCTGGGCGGAAAAGAAGTCGGCCAAAAAGCAATAGCTCCGACCGCGACCCCCGAAGGTCAAAGCGCGGAAACTGCCGATATCAACGCGGACTTAAATGAAATAAACGCCGGTGATTTGGATGCCGAATTCAATCAAGTTGACCAGGACCTCAATAGCTTGTAATTTTTGTAAAGCCAACAATGGGCATCTTTGCAACGCAAAGATGCCCATTGTATTTTTGGAAAATGAAAAAAATCATTATTGTTTCGGCGTTTGCTTTTGCGGCAATTGCCGTATTTCTCGTTCTGCGCGGTCCTAAAAACTCGCAGCTTGGTGAAGTTTCGCCGCCGCCATCGGCGGTCTTAAGTCCCACCCCTTCAGAATCGGTGTCGGAATCAGTGACGCCTGCGAGCGGAAAGACCGTCATTTATACCGATGCCGGATTTTCTCCAAGTACGGTAACGATAAAAAGGGGGGAGACGGTTATTTTTAAAAACAACAGTTCCGAAGCGATGTGGGTGGCGTCGGCCATGCATCCTACCCACGATTTGTATCCGATAAAAGGCGGATGCGTCAACAGCGCTTTTGACCAGTGCGAGGAGGCGGCGCCGGGCGGCTCTTGGTCGTTTAAGTTTGACGTTGCCGGAATCTGGAAATATCACAACCATCTCAACTTGTCCAAATTCGGAAGCGTAGTTGTGGAGGAGTAAAACAGAGTTTGCATTTTAAACCGGCTTATGATATACTCTTGTTATCGTAGGTATTCTCGGTAAGTTTCTCAGGGCTCCGGGAGGGCGCTCATTAGTAGGAACTTGGCTTCGTAATACAACAAAGTTGTTATACGGGGTGGACGAGAGGTCGTTCCTACTAAAAAATGGCTTGCGGGATAATATCCGCAATAAAGCACTGCTTTCTTGCCGGGTGTTAAGTTGCAAGCAGAACAAATGTCAAAAAGATTATATATCGGCAGTCTGTCTTACGACACTACCGATGAATCGCTGAAAAACGCTTTCTCTCAAGCGGGAGCCGTTAATTCAGCGACGGTTATGATTGACAAAGTATCGGGCCGCTCAAGAGGTTTCGCTTTTGTCGAGATGGAAAACGACGACGAAGCCCAAAAAGCGATTGAAATGTTGAATGGAAAAGAACTGGACGGCCGGACGATTATTGTCAACGAAGCTAGACCGATGACCGATAGACCTGCCCGAAGCGGAGGCTTTGGAGGCGGACGAGGCGGTTTCGGCGGAGGCCGAGGCGGATTTGGTGGCGGACACAGAGACTACTAAATCTCTCAAATCAAAAATCGCTCCTTCGGGAGCGGTTTTTGATTTGATGGAATTTGTGTTAATTTTTTGAAATGTTCAATCGTCCCAAAAACGATGCCAACTATCATTGGACCAACCACGTGATGAGGAAGACGGTTTTTTACGGTTTGTCGGCCGAGAGGATAAAAAGGGTTATCCGAAATCCGGAACGGAGTGAGAAAGGCATTGCGCCGGACACGATTGCCGTGATGCAATCTGCTGGCAACGGGCGGGGGCATTATGAGGTGTGGGTGATGTACGCCGCGGCAAAGCCGCGAGTCCAAAGCGCAAAGTTCAAAGCGTCCCGATTATATCGCGGACTCGCGATGGCAAAGCCATCGGAGCAAAACCAAAACCAAAACCAAAATATTGTCAGTCGCAAAATAATCATCACCGCTTGGCGGTATCCGGGCACAAGTCCCGTTAGAGAGGCGATTCCCATCCCTACGAATATTTTGGAAGAATTGAGG
>Ga0076049_138_pt1 | contig 7569 bp, 10 predicted proteins | sample RifGroB1_FD_68146 | JGI IMG/M metagenome (GOLD analysis project Ga0076049, IMG submission 68146) | Parcubacteria (Giovannonibacteria) bacterium GW2011_GWB1_47_6b
CCGTCACCGCAGATACCGGGTGTTGGCTCCGTTGTAGGAGTCGGAGGTACCTCGGTTGGTGTCGGAGTTGGCGTGGGTGTCGGCACTTCAGTTGGAGTTGGCGTCGGCGTAGCGGTCGGAGTTGGCGTAGGAGGCAACGGACACGTGCAGTCTAGTAAACACAGGCCAGGACACCACGCATCGTCTGGCGGATCGCACTGCTCCCACAGCTGGTTGACCGCGCCGTCACCGCAGTACGGCGGCGGGTCGATGAGCTCCTTAGTCGCTGGAATACAGAGCATGTCCTCCCTGATCGTGTTGAGCAGTTCCGGACCGAACTGGTTGTTGACGGCCACGCGGCGCGAGATGTGCTTTGGCTCGCCCTTCACGCGGCGCGCCACGTAGCAGAGAAGATGCTTTTGCGGCATCTTCTTCAGCTCAACCTTGCCCAGCCAGAGCTTGTCGGCGGGGTTGCAGAGCCAACGAGGCAAAAGATCGTAGCGCTTCGACTGGAGAAACTGGTCCTCCACCTTCACGCCTGTGATCTTTTCGAACTTCTCGCCCTTTGGCGGCTTCGCCCTGTAGCAGGCGAAGTGGTCCACCGCATGCGTCGCGGGATCGAGCGGTGGCGGCACAACGTCGCCAAGATTCTTGCTCGTGGGAACGAGCAGAATCTGTGCGCGCTTCGTGATCACCCGTAGGCCGCTTCGATGGAACTGATCCTTGACGAGCGACTCGCGCTCGATCGGCTTCTCGCTGTTGCGCACCGGCTTGACCTGATAGGCCTTCAGATGCGTCTCCCCCGGGATCGGCTCGAACTGGGGCGTACCCTTGAGGGGACGCACCGTATAGCAGGCAAAGTGATCGAGCGGTCCATCCACGACCTGCGCCTTCGCCGTGCTCGCCACGAAAATCGCGGCAAGCAACACAACCGCTATCGCAATTCTCTTCACTGTCTTTCTCCCTTCTCGAAGAACAAAAAACCGCCCCATGCGGCTTCATGCGTATTAGAACACTATGTTCAGTTTTTTACAAGCGTTTCGTTTAATTCAATGTCTTTTTCCCCGGCGTCCACTCAACCGGGCAAAGTTTTCCAGTTTGCAGCGCCTGCACAACACGCAACGTCTCATCCACCGAACGCCCAACATCATCATCCGAAATCACGATATAACGTACTTTCCCAACAGGATCAACAATAAACGTGCCACGTTGCGCCGTGCCCGCTTCTTCGTCGAGCACTTCATAGTCGCGACTCATTTTTTTATGGAAATCAGAAAGTAAAGGAAAATTAATTTTTCCAAGCGGCCCCTCTACCCACGCTTTGTGCGAGTGAACAGAATCAACCGATACCCCAAGAACATCTGCACGGAGTTTTTTGAATTCGTCATATTTCTTTGAAAACTGTTTGATCTCCGTCGGACAGATAAACGTAAAATCAAGCGGATAGAAAAACAGCACGAGCCATTTATTTTTGTATTGTTTTAAACCGTACTCCTTGAATTTGCCGTGCAAGTACCCTTCGAGTTTAAAATCAGGAGCCGTTTCGCTTACTTTGACCATGTTCCCACTATACGTAAAAAGACGGCGCGTTGTCAATCATTTTGGATATAGATCATAAATTGGCGAGCCGTGCGCCCGAATGCCTTTCGCAACGATGTAATTGAAACAAGATATCGGAAAAGAATAAAATACTTTAAAAACCATATCGTGACGCCAGCGAAAACAACATGTTTTCCCTCAAGGAGAGCATACTTGCCGCCGAGCGGCAGAATGTACCGCGATGCTTTCGGCCGGTAAGGTGCAATGCGCGCGTTCGGATCCCGAGCCAAAAGATGAATCGCGCGGGAAACATAGGAACCCTCCGAGAGCGCCTTCTCGACAGTCATGGGAAGGCATACGCCGGTCTTCGGATCACAGGAAGCGGCAACATCCCCCACTGTAAAAATATTTTTATGCGGGACTACCCGAAGCCGCTCATCAACCGCAAGACAACTATTTTTTGCAAGATGCACATCATACATAATCTCGCCGTCGCAAGCGCCTTCAACCCCCGCGGTCCAGACGAGGAGATCAAACGGAAGTGTTCGTTTTTCTTTTCCGATATAGAGAAGATTCGGCCATACATCCACAATGTGGCTGTCCGGCATCACGGTGACTCCGAGCGCGCGTAATCGTCGTGATGCTATATGTTGCGCGCGGAGGGAAAATTTCGCAAGCACAGATTCCCGCGACTCAACGATAATACAGCGCCAATGCGCGACCGGATGGCCGTGAATCAGCGAGAGTTTTTTCATATATCCCACCAGTTCCGCGGCGAGCTCAACGCCTGTCGCCCCGCCGCCGCCGATCACAACCGTAATCATCTTATTTTTTGAAGCAAGAGCAGACAACTCATCAACACGGTTGCGAATATTCAATGCGTCCTCAACGCTTTTAAGCCCGATCGCATTATCTTCAAGATGCGGAATTCCAAAATAATCTGTTTTACTGCCAGTCGCGATGACAAGCCATTCGTAATAAAGCGCGCGCCCGTCGGACATCACAACTTTTGATTCAGACGATATCACCTTTTGTACCGTGCCATATTCAACTTTCACATTGGAAAATTTCGCAAAAATCTCATCATAAGGAACAGTAACTATGCGCAAGAGCTGATTGTAAAACTTCTTGTTTTCTTCCTGTGGTTCACCCTGCCGCTCGGCGCAAAAAAAAGTTGCAAGCTCATAAAAATAAGCGTGGAACATATGGTGCCGATTTTTTTCAACAAGTATAACGCGCGCCGTATTTCTTTTTGCAAGATCGAGCGCTATGCGCACACCTCCGTACCCTCCTCCCACAATCACAACCAAAGGTTTTCGCGCCATAGTATAAATACTATATCACGGGAAGCATATTGTCTGGTATGCGCACTCTTGCTACCATATGACAGATGATACAGAAACGCATCGTTATCATTGGAGGCGGGACAGGTACTTTTACGGTGCTCGGAGCGTTGAAAAAACTTCCGGTGCATCTGACCGCCATTGTCTCAATGGCGGACGACGGCGGGTCAACGGGAATCCTGCGTGACCAATACGGGGTTCTTCCGCCCGGGGATATCCGAAGAGCGCTTGTAGCGCTTTCTCCCCGGAGCGCAACACTCCGCAAACTTTTCACCTATCGTTTCAAAAACGGGGATTTTGGCGGACACGCTTTTGGTAATATATTTTTGAGCGTTATGGAAAAAATAGAAGGCAATTTCGCCCGTGCCGTAAAAGAAACGGCGCGAATTCTTGATATATCAGGCGACGTTATACCCGTCACGCTTGACAGCGTCCGGCTGATCGCCCGCTTGACCGATAAATCGTTCGTTGTCGGCGAAACCAACATAGACATACCCCGAAGCGGTGCGCGCAAACCAATCGCTTCGGTGTGGCTTGACCCGCGCGCGCGCATAAATCCCGACGCGCGGCGCGCGATACAAAAAGCACACACAATCATCATCGGCCCCGGCGATCTCTATACAAGCATTGTTCCAAATCTTTTGGTCGACGGCGTTTCGGAAAGCATAAAAAAATCAAAAGCGGTAAAAATATACGTTGGAAACCTCATGACAAAGCGCGGAGAAACAGATAGTTATAAAGCACCCGACTTTTTAAAAACAATGGAAAAGTATCTTGGCACGGGCATTTTTAATTATGTGCTATTCAACAACAAAAAGCCCGCACAAAAAATTCTCGCGCGATATCGCAAAGAAGGAGCGAAATTCGTTATAATATCAAATCTCAAAAAGAATTCGCGTAAACCCGCGATTATCCTTACCGATCTTTTGGCGTCCGGAAACTTTATTCGCCACGATCTCGCAAAGCTCGGAGCCGCGCTCAAACCGCTCATAGAGCGGTAAGTTAAATTATGTCCTTTTTATAGTCTTCCCAGTTTTTCAAAAACTCACTCGAGGACCATCTTTTTGGAGCACCAACATCGTAAACTATATTGATTCCCTCTCTTTCACATACTTTTAATTCCGGTGGAGGGTTTATGTGTGTCCACTGCCCGCTTTTTGCATAAATGTGGGGACGTAGTTTTTCAAGCGCCCCACAAATCGACGGATCATTTTCAATTTCGAATGGAACCACAAAATCAACGCCGCGAATAGCGCTTACTATCTGACATCGCGTCTCAAGATTCAAAAAAGGGCGCCCCTTTTTTACCCGCAAAAAAGCGTCGCCATTGACGACAACAACCAGCGTATCGCCTAGTTTTTTTGCTTCTTGAAACAAGCTAATATGTCCTGGATGAATCGGATCAAAGCCGCCAGATGCTGCAACGATCGTGCCAAGTGTCGGCCGGAGCCGGGCGAATTCTTCAAGTGTTACAACGGGCACTCCAAAATGATCCATTATTTGGTAATAGCACATTTCTTGGAAATTAAGAAACCGCGATCGAATTTATTCCAACTCGCAAGATCTGCGTATCCATAAAATCTTTTTACGTTAAGCCACCTCTCGGATTCGAACCGAGGACCTACGGTTTACAAAACCGTTGCTCTACCGCTGAGCTAAGGTGGCAAAATTTTAGCAAGGTTGCGTTCTCCAAACAAGTTAGAGCGCGTGGTTCGAGATGTCGGTATCTTCCCCTCTTGAAATTGTTGCAGTGTATACATCCACGCTCCCATTCCCGTTTGACTGTTTCCATGTGCGTATTTGCTTCCAATAGAGAGACTCACGAGGGATTACCCTGAAGTGTTCTTGGATCATAAAACGGAGGGCCTTTGTCTGCCCTGCAATACGGCCGGCAGCGCGTTCAAAAATTTTCAATACCCTATCGAGAAACTTCAAAAACCATTCTCTGGCGCTTGAACGATACCATTCTTCAAATCTAGAGATCAACCCAACAACATACGCACGGACAACACTCTCGCTTTGTTGATCTTCCTGCTCGCGCCCGCGAATGTAAGAAAGATGCCTCAAAGGTATCACTGCCATACCCGCCAAAGAGAATATAAGCGCGCCGAAAAACACAAATATCATACCGCCTTTATTATACCCTAAAGCTCATACCGGACAAACTGCCTTATTTCAATATGCTCACCAAATGAAGATGATGCCTGCTTGACAAGGTCCTGAATTGTTTGTTTTTCATCCTTTATGAAGGGTTGCTCAAGCAGCTCCTTGATATCTCTCGGATTCATTGCTGCAATGTGCATCGCGATGGAATGCGCGAGAGACACAAACTCCTCATTACGCGAGACAAAATCTGTTTCCGAACGGAGCTCAACAAGCACACCAACGCGAGCGCCAGAATGTACATATGCCTCAATGCGCCCGGCGCGCGTTTCGCGAGTTTCTTTCTTGGCCGCCGCATCATACCCAAGTTTTTTGAGGACAGCGAGAGCTTTATCGGAATCGCCGCCCGCCTCTTCGAGTGCGCGCTTCACCATCATAAGTGACACGCCTGTTTTCTCCCGCAGATCCTTTATCGATGCCGCATTAATTGGAAACATGCATTGCTTTTCCTTTGAGATATGCCTCCTTTGCTTTTGAGGTGACAAAAGAAATACTTTTTGACGCATTGTCGTTTCCCGGTATTGGATACGAAACCTTCTTCGGATCACAATCGCTATTAAGAAGCGCAACGACAGATATATTTTTCATGTGCGCTTCACGAATCGCGATCTCCTCTTCCCCCGCGTCGATAACAAACAAGGCTTTCGGTAACGACGAGAGCGGAAAAATTCCTTGTAAGTCGCGAGTCAATTTCTCGATCTCGTGATTTATACGAAGCTGTTCCTGTTTTGTGTATTTCAAAAGTTCCCCTGATTTTTTCTTCGCGATCAAATCTTGCCAGTAATTAATTCTTTCTCGAATAATCTTATAATTTGTTAGTGTTCCACCAATCCATCGACTATTCACATACGGATGGCCTAGTTCCTCGGCCACTAATCGAATCACTCCCGATGAGGCGGGTTTTGTGCCAACCCATAATACCATGCCGCCCTCTTTCCCAACCGACTCAAGAAACTCAAGTGCCACGTTAAAACACTCCCAGATTTTCTCTGCATTAAATATCTCAATATTGCTCTTCACACCCGCAATATACTGCCGCATCCGAGGATGACGCCGCGTCTTAGCATAGCCAAAATGCATTCCAACGCGAAAAAGCTCTTGTACGCGCTCGTCAACAACATTCTGCTCAAAAGCAAGAGAATCGTTCATAATGAACTCTAGTATACCCGAAGAATCCAGAATGGCAAGGATATGACTTGCAATGGAACAAAATTTCTGCTATTCTGAACCCTATTCATATGAAAAAAGGTGTCCATCCAAATTACTTTCCAAGCGCCACAATCACGTGCGCGTGCGGCAACACAATGCAAGTCGCTTCAACAAAAGAAAAAATTGAAGTCGAAATCTGCTCGCGATGCCATCCATTTTATACCGGAAAAGAAAAACTTATAGACACGGCCGGACGTGTTGATAAATTTAAGAAAAGAAGCGCGCAAGCGCGACCACAGAAAAGACAGAGCAAAAAAATCCGCAAATGACCAATGGCGGGCGTTATTCTCGAAATTCGTGCAGGGGCGGGCCGTCCTTTGGACGAGCCTCGCCCCGTTCAATCTTATGACAGGAATAATTCTTGAAATTCGTGCAGGGGCGGGCCGTCCTTTGGACGAGCCTCGCCCCGTTCAATCTTATGACAGGAATAATTCTTGAAATTCGTGCAGGGGCGGGAGCGTAACTGGAAGGTACTTTTTGTCGACGAATCAACAAATAACATCGGCGGACTCAAAGAAATTACTTTTGAAATACACGGCAACGGCGTATATGAAGCGTTGAAACAAGAAAGCGGCGTGCATAGAGTACAGCGTGTACCAAAAACTGAAAAATCAGGGCGCATTCATACATCAACCGCATCAGTCGCAATACTCAAAATGGTTGAGCCGAAAGAAGTTGTATTGCACCCGCAAGATATAGAAGTGACATTTTCGCGCGCCGGTGGGCCGGGCGGTCAAAACGTAAACAAAGTAGAGACCGCTGTGCGGCTCTTGCATAAGCCAACGGGGATCGTAATTTCAGCGCGCACGGAACGTAGTCAGCAGGCAAATCGCGAGCGGGCGATGGAAATTTTGCGCGCAAAACTTTACGAGGCACAACACTCGGGTGCCGCTGGCGCCGTACAATCAGAGCGAAGAGAGCAGATTGGTACCGCCGACCGCTCCGAAAAAATCCGCACATACAACTTTCCTCAAGACCGTATTACCGACCACCGCATCGGCAAAAAATGGCACAACATCGAAAAAATTTTAGGCGGCGACCTGGAGCCCATCATCAAAGCGTTTGGGAAATCGCAAACTTAATTACTGCGCGGCAACAATACTAAACGGCGCGTCGCTGGAATCGGGGATGGAATCAGGATATGTATTATATGTATGAGTAACAATTACTTTGTAGCTACCATTTGGGATTGAGCTCCCTGTTATATCTTCTCCAACTGTCCAATCAAAAAAGCCGGAATCTCTGACTTCGCTCGCAAGGATGTACCCGCTTGGACAGGGAGTAGTAAAACATCTGATTCCGCTATCCAATGTGATAGTTACCCGACCAACTTGGG
>Ga0076049_139_pt1 | contig 6763 bp, 4 predicted proteins | sample RifGroB1_FD_68146 | JGI IMG/M metagenome (GOLD analysis project Ga0076049, IMG submission 68146) | Parcubacteria (Giovannonibacteria) bacterium GW2011_GWB1_47_6b
AGCGTCTTCAGCTTCGGCAGTGCCTTGACCTTGATGGCCGGCCGCTGTTCGGACTGCGCCTTCTGCATAGCATTCACCTCCTTTCTGTTGCAGTTTGGAGAAGCTCCGACTCTGCAGCCGTCACTTCTCGCAGTTGTTCTCGGAGAATCTCTTGGGTCATGCGGCGGTAGAAGTCGCACATTCGTTCAATCTTGGCGGTTTTTGTCGCCCGAGCGAACTCCTGCGTGATGTTGCAACCGCCGCCGCACTGCCCTTCAATCATGCATCCTTTACACATCTCCATCACTCCTGTGAGATGATCTCTCACAAAACGATGGTAGGCAGTGCCGGGTGCATGAAACGATTGGATTTCCGAGAGACTTCCGAGTTGGGTTGTGCTGTAGCCACATCCATAGATGTTTCCGAACGGACCTACGCATATGCTGTTGCCACGGACTGCGCCGCAGAACGCGACACGGCTTTCGAGCGTTGATTCGTTAAGATTCTCGGCTGGTCGAGACCAGAAGCCAGGAACATCAACGCCTTGTGCCGCCGCGTAGCGCCGAATGCGCATTAGTTTAGTGACAACATCCTCCACTGAGACTTCCACCATGCCGACAACATCGATATCAATCCTGACGTTCTTCATGCCGCGGGCTACTGCCCAGTCGACAATCGACTCGTCGAGTTCGTGAAAATTCTTTTCGGTGACTGTCACAGCAATGCCATCGAGTGGGTACCCCGCTTGCGTCAACGCATCGAATCCGCGCATGATCTGAAAGAATGTGCCGCCCCCCGATTTCGTCAATCGGACGCGATCATTTCCCTCGCGCAAACCGTCGAGACTAGAAGCAATTTCGACTTGATACTCCTTGAGCATTGCGGCAACCTCTGGCGTGATAAGAGAGGCGTTCGTGTTGATCGAGAAACGAAACTCGAATTCCGGGCCGTAGGCAACACAGCAGTATTCAAGCACTTGCTTGATGACTGGCCATGCCAACAGTGGTTCGCCTCCACCAAAGTTGATTTCGGCAACACGCTTTCCGTGCCCTCGAAGGATTTCGAGATACCGATCCACCGTCTCCTTAGCCGTGTCGTACCGCATGAACTTCTTGGGGTTGTTGATACGATCAGAAGTTTCCAAGTTGTTGAAGTGGATGCAGTAGGTACAACGGAAGTTGCACGCCTCACTCATGATGAGCTCGAGATAATCAATCAGCGAACCGCTGAAGATTTCCTTTTCCCGCTCTCGCATCTGCTCTTCGAGGAATACCCGGTCGTTAAAATCCTCAGGAACAAGGAAATAACACCGCAGCAGTTCCTCTATCGCCTCTCGGTCTTTTTCGGTCAGTTTATCGCCAAGCCGTGAATGAATCGCTGTCGGCTCCGAGAACGACTCAAGAAACTCGAGCGTCTCAACAGGAACAACTTTTGGGTAGCCAAACAGTGAATGCCAAATCACCGCAGAGTCGCCGTCTCGGACGACTTGCGTGAACGGCGACTTCGTGTAAGCGACATTAGGGTTAAGTGCCATTGCAGGCTCCTTTCTGTTGTGGTTGTGAATGTACTTGGTTTATAGAAACTCACCGTGAGTTTCTAACCAAGAAACATTATATAGTAAATCAATATTTATGAAAGAGCTCTTGGGCGAGCGTTAGCGAGCGGCGGCGGGGCGGCTTCCTTAGTTCAAGAATTTCTGATAAAGCAGATTCGAGCGCAGTTATAAATATACTCCAATAAGCAACTCAAGGAAATTTTATTTTCCAAACAATGGGCTTCCGCAATGGAAGCCCATCAAAAATTTTCTAAAACTGATGTCTGTTTGATTATGGAGCCAATGGTCGGAATCGAACCGACGACCTACTCCTTACCATGGAGTTGCTCTACCGACTGAGCTACATTGGCAAAATTCCGCCAATGGGCAGGGAGGGATTCGAACCCCCGTAGGCCTAAGGCCGCTTGGTTTACAGCCAAGTGCGATTGTCCACTCCGCCACCTGCCCCATACCAACTCTTACAGATAATATCAAAAAATGTTTAGCAAAACAACTTTACTAAAAATATCTTCTTCGTCAAAAGATCACTTTATAGGAGTTGGTATGGGGCCTATTCTTTATTTTGACGCCGCGCGCTCCGGACGCTTTTGTTTTTTTAAAGCAAGTTTTGGATGTAACTCAAATGTCAGCTTTCCATCAGAGACCCCAATCGAAATCGTCACGGCATCATGAATCTTGCCGCCGACAAGCATCTCTGCCAACGGGTTCAAGATCCTATTTTGAATGACACGTTTTAAGGGACGTGCGCCATAATGAGGATCATAGCCCTCTTCAATAAGATAATTTTTTGCTTGATTGCTGATGGTAAACGTAACGCCCTTTTTTTCAAGGCGGCGGGCAATAAGCTCAAGCTGCAAATCAATAATCTGCAAAAGATGTTCTTTTCTTAATGACTGGAAGATAATCGTCGCATCGAGTCGGTTTAAAAATTCTGGACGGAAACGCTGTTCAAGCGCTTTGCGGATTTTCTTCTCAAGTTCGCGCTCGCCCTGTTCACTTACATTACTGGCATCTTCGCTCTGAAAACCAATCTTGCCAAGTTCGAAAACGAATTCGGAACCGATATTCGAAGTCATAATAATAACAGTATTTTTGAAATTTACATGTCTTCCCTTCGCGTCTGTCAACCGCCCGTTATCAAGAATCTGAAGCATGATATTAAACACTTCGGGATGCGCCTTTTCGATCTCGTCAAACAAGAGCACCGCATACGGCCGATGCCGTACAATTTCCGTCAGTTGCCCCCCCTCTTCATACCCGACATATCCCGGAGGAGAACCGATAAATTTTGACACGGCATGCTTCTCCATGTACTCCGACATGTCAATTCTCACAAGCGACTTCTCGTCATTAAACAAAAATTCAGCGAGAGCGCGCGCGAGCTCGGTCTTGCCGACTCCGGTTGGCCCCAAAAACATAAACGAACCGATCGGGCGATCTTCCTCGCCGATTCCCGCGCGCGATCTCCGGATCGCGCTTGAGATTTCGACAATCGCCTGACTCTGCCCGACAACGCGTTTTTGAAGCGCCTCTTCCATGCGAACAAGTTTTTCGGCCTCTTCCTGAAGCATGCGTTCCACAAGAATTCCTGTCCATCGCTGCACAACGCGCGCGATTTCCTCTTCCCCCACTTCTTCTTTAAGCATCTGGCGGGAGCTTTGAAGTTTTTTGAGACGCGCATTTTCTTCATTTAACGACTCGGCGAGCGTCGGGATCCGGCCATAGCGAATCTCGGCTACTTTACTGTATTCCGCATCGCGCTCCGCAACATCCGACTCCTGTCTTAAACGTTCGAGGTCTTGGCTAATCTCGCGAATTCGTGCTATAGTCTCTTTCTCGTTTTTCCATTTTTCCTCAAGAGCACCGAATTTTTCTTTCAGCTCTTCAAGTTTTTTGTTAATTGACGAGAGCTGACGGTTTGTCTTCCCTTCTTTCTTCATCGCTTCACGCTCAATCTCAAGCCTCATAATTTCCCGCTTTACCTGCTCGAGATCTATCGGCATGCTCTCCATTTCAAGCCGTAAAGAAGAAGCGGCTTCGTCCATAAGATCAACCGCCTTGTCGGGGAGAAAGCGATCCGTAATATAACGGCGAGAGAGTTCTACTGCGGCGCGGATTGCCCCATCAGTTATCCGTACCCCATGGTGAAACTCATATTTCTCGCGCAATCCCCTTAAAATCGCAACCGTGTCCTCCGGAGAAGGCTCTTCTACATAGACGGGCTGAAAGCGACGGGTAAGCGCCGGATCTTTTTCGATATATTTCTGGTATTCTTTCAAAGTCGTCGCGCCAATTACGTGAAGCTCCCCACGTGCAAGCGCGGGTTTAAGCATATTTGACGCGTCCATCGCGCCTTCGGCTGCCCCTGCGCCCACGAGCGTATGAAGCTCATCAATAAAAAGCAAAACGTGCCCTTCCGAACGCTGAATCTCTTTAATAACCGCTTTGAGCCGTTCCTCAAATTCGCCGCGGTATTTCGTGCCAGCGACAAGCGAACCTAAATCAAGTGAAATGACTTCTTTTCCCCGCAAACTTTCTGGTATATCGCCCGATACGATGCGTTGAGCAAGCCCATCGACAATCGCCGTCTTGCCAACGCCCGCCTCGCCGATAAGCACTGGGTTATTTTTTGTCCGACGCGAAAGTACCTGCACCACCCGACGAATTTCCTCATCACGCCCGATGACAGGATCGAGCTTTTCTTCACGCGCCATGCGAGTAATATTGCGCGCGTACTTATCAAGCACTTGGTATTTTGCCTCGGGATTTTCGTCTGTCACCCGTTGCGACCCCCGAATCGATTGGAGCGCGCGCAATACATCTTCTTTTTCAATCTTAAACTTATCAAGCGCTTCTTTCGCTTTTGACGGAACCTCAAGAAGCCCAAGGAATAAATGTTCGGTTGAAATATATTCGTCCTTAAGGAACGCCGCGACTTTATGCGCCGCCTCTATCACACGTGCGAGTTCGGGGGTCAGGTAAAATTGCTGGTTGGGAGTAAGCACAAACGAACCGCGCCGTTCATCAAGGAGATCGAGCACGGCATCAGAAAATTGTATGTAATCAACTTCTAACCGTTCAAGAATCAGGGTGATAACGCCTTCCTCCTGCAAAAGAAGCGCGCCCAAAAGGTGCGTGGCGCCCAACGAATTTTGACCACGTTCAACCGCGAGTTCGTGGGCACGCTTCAACGCCTCCTGCGCCTTGATAGTAAAGTTGTTAAACGGATTATTGAATGGCTGCATATTCATAGCATATCATAATTTGCTAAAATTTTCTCTCGACGAGAACCACCTGAAGCGTTTCTTCGCGGTCGGCCCTTAATATCTTAACTGATATGGTCTGGCCAACCTGTCTTCGAGCGATTGCTTCGGCAAGCGTATTGTCCCGGCCAATGCGTTCTCCTCCAAAATCGAGTATGATATCACCTTCTTTGATCCCCGCTTTCTCCGCGGGCGAACCCGGCGTTACTGCCACTGAACCTTGGTTGCTTATTACGAGCGCGCCATAATCAACGGACAATTTTTTTTCTTCTTTTAACTGCCGGTCAACGATTTCATACCGGACACCAAGAAACGGGTAAATAATGCGTCCGAATTTTTCAACATCATTGATATCCTTCGATGCAATAGATGACGGAAGCGCAAAACCGATATTTTCAGCACCTGACGCAACCGCAGTGTTTATGCCGATAACGGTGCCCGAAAGGTCAAGGAGCGGCCCACCCGAATTCCCGGGATTGATAGCGGCATCGGTTTGGATCAACTGATGGAGTTCCTCACCGGACGCGACAATCGTTCTTCGAAGACCAGAAATAATTCCAACTGAAACAGTATTCTGAAACTCACCCAGCGCATTGCCAATGGCTATCACGCGCTGGCCAGCAAGCAAATTTTTTGAGTCGCCGATCTTTATAAAAGGAAAATCTTTCCCTGAAACCTTGACAAGAGCCATGTCTTGGAGCGGATCGCGCGCGAGGACAGTTGCCTTGAGTCTGCGCCCATCGTTTACAATAACCGTGTACTCGGCATCGGTGTCATTCACCACATGACGGTTCGTGACCAAAAGACCATCGGGACGCACAAAAAATCCGGATCCTGAAGAAATCTGCCGTTTTTCTTTTCCGCGCTCGCATAATTGCGGCACACGCAATTCCGGAAAAAACTGACCGAAGAAATCGTCGTTCCCAAACGGCGAGACCATGCATTCCCCAACCACGGGCAAGTCTTTTGTCGCGATAATGCTGACAACGGCGGGCGAAACCTCACCGACCACGTCGATAACACGCTGTTCATCGGTAACAACATGAACCGTTTCTTTGCCGTCACCAACCGCTTTTTCAACGACCCGCTGAATCGTCTGTGTGACAGATTCCGGCTGCCGTAAGAATCGCGGTTGTAAATGAAACAACAATGCTTACGAGAATAAAAAGCAAAATTATTTGATGCTTCGTCAAATCTTCCATTTGATATTTATAATATACTAATTTTTCTATTTGTCAAAACGGAAAAACTTATTCAACCGCTTCAACGCATTCGACGCCGGGAACATTTTCTTTCAGAAGCTCTTCAACTCCTGCCTTGAGCGTAAGCTGTGAGAGCGGGCAGCCCTTGCAGGCGCCTTCAAGCCGTACGTGCACGACACCAGAATTAAACGAAACAAACTCAATCTTCCCGCGATGAAGGGCGACCATCGGTTTTATATCGCGCTCGAGAATTTCTTTAATCTGCGACTCTGTATTTTGCGATGAGCTCATTGACATAATCCCAATTTATATTCTTGAAGAATGCTTCAATATATGCTTTGCGCGCGGTCGCATAATCTATAAAATACGCGTGCTCATAGACATCCATGATGAAGAGCGCGACCGCATTCCATACTCCGCCCTGATTGTGCGTGTCGCAAACGATATTTTTAAGACGTTTTTCGTCAAGATCATATGCAAGCACAACCCAACCGCGCGCGCAAAGTCCGAGCGCCTTAAACTCTGCTAACCACTTTTCAAAATTGCCAAAATCGCGCGCAATAAGCTCGGCAACTTTGCCCATTGGCGCGCCAGCGCCAGAGGGTTTCATATTATCAAAATATCCTTCGTGGAGTTTTACACCATTGAGCGCAAACGTCTCTTCTATCTTTAACGCACGCAGATCGCTCGATGTTGCATTTGCGCTCGCAAGATCTACGTTTTTCAGTTTCTCTTCAATCTCATCAATCTTTTTTACATAGCCG
>Ga0076049_141_pt2 | contig 6558 bp, 6 predicted proteins | sample RifGroB1_FD_68146 | JGI IMG/M metagenome (GOLD analysis project Ga0076049, IMG submission 68146) | Parcubacteria (Giovannonibacteria) bacterium GW2011_GWB1_47_6b
CAGCACGAAGCCCTTGCCGAGATGGCTTGGGTCGTAATCAAGATGCTCCATATCGGCGGCCAACAAAATGAGGTCCAGTAAATCATTCATCCCCTCGCCGGTTTTTGCCGAAACCGGCTGATTACTAATATCGCCGCCGTATCCTTCCAGTAGGACGCCTGCCTGCATCAGTTCGTTTTTCACTTTTGAGGTGTCGGGGACTTTATCAATTTTGTTGATGGCAACTACGAACGGCGTTTCCGACTCTTTAATTATTTTGATTGCTTCTTTGGTCTGGGGCTGGACGCCGTCGTCGGCGGCCACCACTAAAACGGCTATGTCGGCAATTTTGGCGCCTCGCGCTTTCATTTTTGAAAAGGCTTCGTGGCCTGGGGTATCAATGAAAGTAATTTTTCTTCCTTCGTGCTCAATTTCGTAAGCGCCGACGGATTGGGTGATGCCGCCGGCTTCTTTGGCGGCGACGTTAGTTTTTCTGATGTAATCAAGAAGCGTGGTTTTGCCGTGATCCACGGAGCCAATTATTACGATGATAGGAGGACGTTTTGCCATGTTTTATTGTTTGAAAGTATAACGCAAAAAATGTCAAAGCTCAAATGTCAAATTGAGACCAGATCAATTTTCAATTTACAATTTTTAATTTTAAATGAATGATTTAATGATTAATTTTAAAATTTTGACATTTCTAAATTGAATTAAAATTTAAAATTAGAAATTTAAAATTCTTTTAACATTGTTTTGACATTTGAATTTTGGCATTTGGACTTATAATGAAGGTATGCCCGACATCAGCCAGCTTCTCAAAGACTATCTTGATTATTTGGAGATAGAGAAAAACCGCTCGCCGCGGACGCGCGAGAATTACGAACGATATCTGAAAACATTTTTTGCCAGCGAGAAAATCCGCGGCCTGTCCGACCTGACGTTGGAAAGCGTGAAAAACTTCCGTTTGTTTCTGGCGCGGCAGAAGCACATCAAAAAAATATCGCAAACGTATTACATTATAGCCCTGCGCAATTTTTTACGATTTTTGTCCAAAAAGGACTACGACACGGTGGCTCCGGACAAAATTGAATTGCCTAAAATTCCCCAGCGCCAGATTGAAATGATTGAATTTCCCGACCTAGAAAGATTGCTGGCCGCGCCCAAGAGTGACAGCCTGCGCGGCTTGCGCGACAAGGCGATTCTGGAAATGCTTTTTTCCACCGGATTGCGGCTTTCCGAGCTTTGCGGGCTGGATCGCTATTTGGACTTTAATCGCGGGGAAATTACGGTGCGCGGCAAGGGTGAAAAGTTGCGCTTGGTTTTTGTTTCGGACACAGCCAAGGCCGCCATCAAGGCCTACCTGGCCAAGCGCGGCGATACTTTAAACGACTTATTTGTCAGTTTGAATAAAAAAGGCGAGGTGATAGGCCGCATTACACCGAGAGCCGTACAGCGATTGGTGAATTTCTACGCGAGAAAAGCGGGGATTACCCGGCGCTTGACGCCGCACGGTTTGCGCCATCTTTTTGCCACGGACTTGCTAATGAACGGAGCTGATCTTCGCTCCGTCCAGGAGTTGCTTGGTCACGCCAGTGTTTCAACAACGCAAATTTACACTCACATCACTAACAAGCATCTTAAGGAAATCCACCAGGCCTTCCACGGCCGCCACAGAAAATAAAACCCCATCTGCAATAACGTTCTCCCGCGCCGCTCCTTTTCCCAGTGCTATCATATATGATAGCACTGGGAGGCAGCGGAATTAGCCCCCTTCGTAAAGTCTCCCCAAGCCCCCTCCCCCAAGAATGTCTTTGAGGGGTTCCCGAGAAGATATTGTTGGGGGAGGGTGGAATCCTTAATCCTCAAACCACCAAGCGGGAAATTGAGTGGAGAACGCTTTTTCCGGTCATTGAGGCGGGCTGTTTAATGCCCATAATTTCTATAATCGTTGGCGCCACATCGGCGAGGATGCCCGCCGCCTCGCCGCTCGCCGGCGGAAGATTTTTGGCCTCGTAATTTTTTCCGACAATCCACACGGGAACCGGGTCGGTGGAATGTTCCGTATCTATTTTCCCCGTCTGGAGGTTTATCATTTCTTCGCAGTTGCCGTGGTCGGCCGTGATTACCAAAACCCCGTCTTGTTTCAAAATGGCATCAGAAATTTTGCCCAGGCAGTTATCCACCACCTCCACGGCCTTCGTGGCCGCCTTAAGGTTGCCGGTATGGCCGACCATGTCGCCATTCGCAAAATTCAAAACAATGAAATCGTACTTACGGCTTTCAATCGCTTCCAGCACCTTTTCGGTTATTTGATACGCGGCCATTTCTGGCATTTTTTCATAGCCTTCGGTGGCCGGAGAAGGGACGACTGCCCGGCTTTCCCCGGGGAACGGCGCTTCCCGCCCGCCATTTAGAAAGTAGGTGGTGTGGGCGTATTTTTCGCTCTCCGCGATGTGGAATTGTTTCAGGCCGGCGTCGGAAACCACTTTTGCGAGCGGGTCAACGATGTATTGCGGGGGAAAGGCGACTTTGACCGGAAAGCCTTCCTGGTACTGCGTCATCGTAACCAAAAAAAGTCCGTCAATCTTCATAAATGCTTCGGTTATTTGTCGGGCGCGATCCGGGCGGAAGTTGAAAAAGACGGCGGCATCCGTGCTGTTCATGGTGCCGACCGGCTTTCCATTTTTGTCAACAATTACCGTTGGCTCAATCGTTTCGTCTTCAAGGCCCTTTTTGTAAGCCATTTCCAGCGCCTCCTTCGGGCTTTTGGCCGTTAAACCTTTTCCGCTCATCATCGCGTCAACTGTTTTTTGTGTGCGGTCGTAATTTTTCTGGCGATCCATCGCCGTAATTCTTCCGGTAACGGTGGCGATTTTGCCCAGCTTCTGCGCCACCATTTCTTTTTCAACCATTTCAATAAAAATTCCGGCCGAGCGGGGAGGGGCGTCCTCGCCGTCAGTGAAAATATGGACAAAGACATTGCCCTTGTATTTTTTCATCCTCAGCATTTTTATCAGCGCCAGCAAATGATCAATGTGGGCGTGAATGCCGGAATTGGTCGCCAAGCCGAAAAGGTGCACCGCCGGTCGTTTTACCACTTCGTCCCAAACCGGTATTTTGAAAAACTCGCCGCTCTGAATTGCCAAGCTGATGCGGGGGTAGTTTTGATAGACGACGGTTCCCGCTCCGATGTTGGCGTGTCCGACTTCGGAACTGCCTACTTCGCCCCAAGGAACTCCGACGGCAATGCCGGCCGCCTGAAGTTTCGCGCCCAAGTAATTTTCGCTGATTTTTTTGAGATTAGTTTTTTTGGCAAGATAAAAGGCGTTGCCCTTGGTTTCGTCCGAGATGCCGACGCCGTCCATAATCGCTAACACTACTGGTTTAGACATATCTCAAGTATAGAATTTTTAATTACTAATTTCTAATTGTGCCCTCGAGAGGATTTGAACCTCTAATCCCTTACGGGAACAGCGTCCTAAGCGCTGCGCGTATGCCAGTTCCGCCACGAGGGCCACATTAGTAACAATGCATTTTTTTGAAGGAAAAAGTCAAAACCCCTTTATTCGCCCCTCCGCCACTTTCCTTTCCCTCAACCCACGTAACCCCTTCGTAAAGTCTCCTGTAGGGAAAGTGACGGAGCCGATTTGGCTCGGGCCAATAGTTATAATCAGTTGTTAACTATTGGCAAATCGGCGAGTCCCTAGGAGCGGCTCGCCGCCGGAGCCCTGCCTGCCGGCAGGCAGGGAGCCGACTCCGGTTCCCGAGGAGACTTTACGAAGGGGGTGGAGTGGTGCGGTGCTATTGACTTTTATGGCGAAATATGCTTAAATTACGGTAGTTTCGTACTTTGAAAAACAAACAAGAAAGAAGGAGGAAGACGCATGTCTTGGCTGACTTTGACCGTGACGGGATTTGTTGTTTTGGTTGGGATGGTCCTGATTGCGTACGCTTTGGTGCGTCGCAGCATCGTCATCGTTTCGACGGTCCACTGCGGAATCGTTTCGCGTTTCAAGAAGCGCACCGGACGGGTGCTGGATGAAGGGTTGAGGTTCGTTTGGCCTTTCGTGGATTCCGTGGACTTGTTCAAGTTGGAGGTGGTTACCTCCGACGTGGCCGAGTCGTTTTTTTCCAGTGACCAGTTGGAAGTGATAATCAAGGGCAAGGTTCAGTGGCGGCCCGACAAGCGGTTGGTAAGCAGCAAGTTCGTGGAGATGTCGGAAGACACCATCACGAAGGGGCTGATCGGCGCCATCAAGGCCGAGCTCGGCATTATCGCCGGCCAGAAGGAAGCGGAAGCGTTCATCGGTTCGCGGGAAGCCGTTGGTCTTTTGATCAATTGCGTTCTGCGGATGGAAGAGCCGTTTCACATCATTCATGCAGCACTACCCTCAACCAGGCTGGACTTCTATGTCCAGAACGGCAACAACGTCCGCGACCATCTTCGCGACGAACACAAGCTCGTGAACAATCGTTCGGACATTGAGGCCGGCTACGGAATTGACATTCTCAAGTTTGAGCTTGAGGATGTTGATTTCTCTCCCGCGACCAAGAAGGTCATGGAGAGCAAGAAGCAGGTGGTGGAGAAGCTCAAGGCGAACCAGCTTGCTCTGGACAAGAAGATGCAGATGATTGAGGACTTCAAGGCCAAGGGCCTTGACCCTCAAGCCGCGGTGAACGCCGCGGAGCTGGCGCTGGAAGAGTCGCGCACCACGCGGCAGATTTTTAGCGTTGAGGGGTTGGACAAGCTGAAGGGCTTGCTGAATTTGACGCAAGCGCCTCCGGCCTTGCCTACCGGCAGGCAGGCTCCTGCTCCCGTACCCCAGCCGGTCGTTGTAGTGTCTCCGCCGGCACCCAAGAAAAGGGCGCCTCGGAGAACGTCCCGGCCCAAGAAGGCCAAGAGGCAAGCCTGTCCGCCGAAGAGGCGGAAGCGGCGCAAGGCCGTTGCGAGAAAGCCTAAGACGAAACAGAGTCGTGTTTCCAAGCGGTGCAATGGGCACTGCTCTGCCTGCGGAAGGCGAGTTCGCCACCGCGGCGGGCCTGCCTCATCGCCTGCCTGCCGGCGAGGCAGGGCAGGCGAGCATCGGAGAACCAAGTAACAGGAGGTTTCCGCGATGTCTCACCAAGCTGGGCCAGCGCCGCAGTTTTCCAACAGGAAAGCCGCGAGGCTGATGGCCGTCGGTCTTTTGTTCATCGTGGCCGGTTTGTTTGGCGGGACGCTCTTTGCCGGTTGCGGCGAGGCGGTGTCCGCGCTGACGCCCACCATTTCTCCCTCCGTCGCGCCGAGCAACCTGCCCGACCGGCAGGCGGGTTCGGCGCCGGCCACCACGACAAAAGAGCGGACCATCGACTGGATAGAACTCCCAATGGACCTCAAATCTTGGGAGTCCGAAACCACCGATTGGATTGAGTTCGAATTTCTGAACGGCTGCAAGAAGCGGTTCGGAAAAGGAGAAAAGGCCTGGTGGAAGGAAACTCCCGCCAGGACCCTCAAGGTTCGTGGAGGCGGACCAGAAGTTACCATTTTGATTCGCCAGTAAAGCGGCGAATCAAAAACCCCCCGATGTACATCGGGGGGTTTTATATTTTCGGACAACTTGTTACGAGCCGAAAAATTAACCGGTGATCAAAGCTCTCGCTAGAGCCACTATCACTTTTGCCAACAGTCCGATGCCGATGGCAACGACGGCATAGATGATGATATTTTTTGCCGATTTAACTTTCTCTTCGTTTCCGGCGGCAGTCAGATACTGATAAGCGGCAAAGATTATGAAGATGCCGGCTAAAACCAAAAGCGCGGTCAAAAGCCAGTTGGTCAAGCGCTCCAGAATGCCGAAGATTTGCTGGAGGGGATTGGAACTTGCCGGAACCGGCTGTACTTCTTGAGCTCCGGCCAGAAACGGCAGAGCCAATACTCCCGCAACTGCAATTCGTTTTAAAATTTTCATTTTGTGAATCAATATAAACGACCTTTTAATTACATATTAAATATATCAAATTCATTGTTTAAATTCTATCTTGGTGCCAAGAAGATTGGCAATCAGCGCCATAATAACTCGGAATAAAAGCATAATGCCTAGGCCGATAACCGCGTATAAAATAGCTTTCTTGCCCTGGCTTACTTTTTCTACACTTCCGCCGGAAGCGAGTATTAAAAACGCGCCATAAATAACAATAATGGCCGCGACTGGCACAGAAAGATTGAGCAAAAACTTGGCTATGCCGTCCAACAAGTCAGTCAAGTTTGTGTATGTTAGGGGATTAGGCAAACAATTAGGGTCGCTTTCCGGGCATGCAACCGGTCCGCCGCCAACCCTTGTGGTGCCCTCCTGTTTGGGGCCGGTGGTGACAAAAGCAAAAGCCGAAGCGGCGCCCGCCGCAAACAAATATACGCTAAAAAATATTTTTTTCATTTTACGCTCCGGTTTTTAAAAATGTGGTAATGACGGTTACTATCAGCCAGGAACCGAACAAGATAGCCAGGCCGATTACGGAAGCGGTGATGATGCCCTTGCCCTTCTTTACTTTCTCTTCGGAACCGCCTGCTGTCATTATAACAAATCCGCCCCAGACTAT
>Ga0076049_148_pt1 | contig 6490 bp, 6 predicted proteins | sample RifGroB1_FD_68146 | JGI IMG/M metagenome (GOLD analysis project Ga0076049, IMG submission 68146) | Parcubacteria (Giovannonibacteria) bacterium GW2011_GWB1_47_6b
AAACAATGGTTCTAATGATCCAAAAAGAAGTAGCGCGACGCATCGTTGCCAAACCGCCCCGGATGAATCTTCTGGCCGTGAGCGTTCAATTTTACGCCGAAGCGAAAATTGTCGGCTATGTTTCGGCCGCGGCCTTCTGGCCGCGGCCGAAAGTGGACGCGGCGATAATAAAAATCCCCCCAACCCCGCCTGCCACGCCTGCGCGAGCATGGCGGGCAGGGAAAAATGCTGTTTTTCCTGCGATCGCAAATAAAACAGCATTTTTTGAGATTGTAAAAGCCGGATTTTCCCAACCGAGAAAACAACTGCTCGGTAACTTAGCAAAAAAATTAAATATCTCGAAAGAAAAACTCTTAAAGATATTTCAAGATTTAGATATTTCAGAAAAAGTTCGAGCGGAAAATTTATCTCTGGAGCAATGGATTTCTTTAGTGACTTCTCTAAAACCGATCACTGACAAATAAAACAATCTCCCATATTTGTTCTCGAGCGGGCCGTGAGCGCGAGCGGGCAGGGTGTCGAGCGAAGCGAGACGAGCGAGCGCTTTCGCCCTCGTTCGCCACGCTGGGGCGAACGAGAGAAGCAAGAGAATGAATATGGGAGATTATTGATAAAAGCGAGGAAAATCGGTCTGTTTTTTATCACACACCCACTTATCCACAGAGCGCGATATAAAACTTGCCGCGATATCGGGTTTTTTATGGTATAATGCCGAATAAAATGGCGATAAAGCATCATTTGCCCGTTGTATTTGTTATCGCGGCCGGAGTGGCTTTCGGGGTTTTTATGTTTGCGCCCGTTTCCCAAACGATTTATGTCAAAAACGGCGCCCTTTATCGCGCTTCCGCGGAAAATAAAATCGGCGACCTCGCGGATACTATTATTCCATCGATCTCCATCCCAAAAAATATCACCGAAAATTTCGCGGCAACGCTAGCGCAGGAATTAATTGCCAAAAATAAAGCCCCCATAACCGACTCTTTCGGCCAGCCGGCGTTAGCCATGCCCGATGTGAGCGCGATGGCGGAAAATTTTATTAAAAACGGATTGACAAAAGCGAATGAAAACATTCTAAATATTCAACAACCCAATCTGAAAGTTTCTTATGATAACAGTGAAATGACAACGGCTCGCTATTTGGCTGAATTTCAGATAATACTCAATAATAATCTAAAAAATAGCGCCTCTCTTTTTTCCGTTTTGGACGAAATAAATAAAAACAACGGCGCGGGACTGGAAAAAATCCTGCCCATAATCAGCGCCCACGAGACCTCGGCCAATCAACTGGAAGAAAAGTCAGTTCCGTCAGACCTCAAAAATTTAATGACCGAAGAAATCCGCCTTTTACGGATTACCGCCAATATTTTGAGAGCGATTACCAATGTTGAGACCGACCCGTTGGGCGCGATGGCGGCAACAAAGCAATTTGAAGCGATATTGCAAAATTGGCAGGATCTACAGAAAAAATTGAACTCGTTTATTAAAAATTTTGACGGGAAACAATGAAATATCCTGATAAAAAAATCACCATTTTAGTATTCGCTATTTTGATTTTGTTTTTCGCTCCGCCAAAAATTGCCAATGCCGGCCTTTTGGATTCTATTACCAGCTTCCTCGGCATTGGAGGCGGTACTCCTGCCGCTCCTGCCGGCGTTCCCGCCGGCGGCGGTTACCCGGTTATCGTGACCAACCCTATTTTAGCCGTAGAATCGGTCAGCGGCGGCGCCACCGCCGCGGCTACCGGCGCAAGCATCGGGCAAAGTATATTTGAATGGGCGTTTCTAACGGCGCTGGAAACCCTAAAAAAACAACTGCTGGATATGATGGTTGATCAAATTGTAAATTGGATTCAAGGCGGGGGCGACCCAAAATTTATCACCGATTGGCCGGCATTTTTTAGGGAAGCGGTTGATCAGGCCGGGGGAAAATTTCTCCAAAAAATGAACTTGAGCCAGCTCTGCTCGCCTTTCAAAGCGCTTCTAACCGCCGGATTTATTCCTATCCCGACATTCACCACGCGCACTTCCTGCACCTTGACACAAGTGGGGGTCAATCTTGAGGCGTTCCTGAAAAGCTTTGAAAACGGCGGATGGATCGCCTGGAACGAAATGATTCTGAAACCGCAAAATAATGTCTATCGGCGGAAAAATCCGCCGCCGCAGAAGCGCAGGCCGGCAAGGGATTTTTGGGCGTAAAAGAGTGCGTGGAATGGGATTCGTCGCAAGCCATCGCCACCTGCTCGGAAGTTTACACCAATTGCAAGAATCAAGGCGCCTCCTCCGAAGAGTGCTCTCAACTTGAAAAGCAATGTTACGACCAAAATCAAATTTGTAAAAAAGAAAGAACCAAAACCCCCGGTTCCGTTGTCGGCGACTTGGCTGCCCAAGCCATGGGTTCGGATATTCCTTACATATTGAGCATGAAAGACGCGAAAGGATATGTCGCGGCGATAACCAATGCCATATTGAACAGGGTGTTTGCCGAGGGTCTGTCAGAACTTAAAACGGCGCTTACCAGCAATAACAGAGGAAGCGGCGGAGGAGGGGTTGGCGGCGGTTCCGCCGCCCAAGCGCAGTGCGCGCAATTATTGGGAACGGCGGCCTATAATGATTGTGTGAGCTCCATTCAATCCGGCATGGATATGAGAGAATTCCAAAAAAACACCTTGATCTCCATGATAGACGATGAATTAAGTTACCAAAATCAACTATTGGGCGCTAAGCAGGCAACTCTAACTGTCTTGAACCAATCCTCTGACATTCTGAAACAACTGGGCGATTGCCAAGGGCAAATTTCCATTGCTTTGGCGCCGACGCAAAGTTCCGCGTCGACCACCATGAGTCAAATCGCTCAAATCCAATCCGATATTATCGCGCTCCAGATGAAGCAACAGGAAATAAAATCCATAACCGATATCAGACAAATCCCGGCGCTTTGGTCACAAGTATCGGGTGTGGTTAAACCCGCCGTTACCCAAAGTTTGGCAATATCCGCCCAGCAGGAAACAGCCCAGAAACAACAGAAAATGGATACTTATCAGGGGCAACTGGACGCCTGTAAATTGGATAAGCAACAGCAACCATGAGTTTTTTCCTGAAAAATAAAAAATATTTTGTTTTTGTTCTCGCCGCCGCGGTTGTTTCTAATTTTATGTTTCTGCCGATCGCTGCTTTGGCACAAAATATTACCGGCAACAGCGTCGCCACGCCCCCCGGTCAGACAACCGCCGCTAAAGACGATTCCAACGCGGGCGGCGTTGTCGGTTGGTTGGCCGGCAAGACCGTTCTTTTTACTTCCAGCGTCATCAGCGCGATTCTCGGCTCCATTTTTGGGGTAATCCTTTTTATTGAAGCGCAAATAATTGATTATATGCTCTCGCCGAATAATTTTTCTTTTACCGGTTCGCCAGTAGTCACTCTGGGGTGGGGCATCACACGCGATCTTTCCAATATGTTCCTCATTCTGATTCTTTTGGTGATTGCCTTCGCCACGGTTTTGAAAATCCAATCATACGCCATAAAACAACTCTGGTGGAAAGTGGTCGCGGTGGCGCTTCTGATAAACTTTAGTTTGGTATTCGCCGGCGTCATTATCGATTTCGCGCAGGTTATGACGACCTTTTTTCTGAAACAGGCACTGGGCGGAGATACGGGTTTTAATACAGGCGCCGCGGGAACAATTACCACTCGATTGGCTTCAAGCATGCAAATTTTAAATTTCTACAATCCGTCAAAACCGGATGGCGCTTTGGCAGGCATCGGCCAGTTCGGCGCCAGCGCCATAGCCGCGGTCATTGGCATTATTTTAACTTTGGTCGGGCTCGTCATTACCGTTTTCGTTTTCGGCGCCACCGCTATATTTTTGGTCGTCAGAATCATCTATATCTGGTTTTTGTTGATTGTCATTCCGATTGTTTGCATCTTCTGGATTCTGCCGGCGACCAGTGGATATTTCAGCAAATGGTGGAGCACTTTTTTCAATTGGACCTTTTTTGCCCCCGCTTATATGTTTATGATTTATCTTTCGCTTTCGCTTTTTGACGCGCAAGGCAAACTCAATACTAAAGCTTTTTGGGCATTTTCAGGCCCCGGTTGGAACACTGCCCCGCCGGGATTATCCCAAGTCGGAATGCCGTCGGCGATTTTCCAGTGGATTCTGGTCATCGCCATGATGTTCGGCTCCCTCATCGTCGCCAAATCGTTTGGAGTTTTACCGGCTAAATTAATCTCCGGGGTGACTGGAGCGACCAAGGGCGCGGCAAAAGCAGCGGGACTTTGGGGCATAAAAGCGCAGGGTCAGGCAGCGCTCGGCGCAAGAAATTTTGGGGCCAGCAGTTCATCGGGCATTGTGAGAGGCGTAACTGCTCCAATAAGATTTCTTGGTAAAATTCCTGGATTACAAACCTTGGGTGGCTTGGCTACCGGCGCCAAGGGCGGCAAATTTACGGCTCCTCTGAAAAACATGCCGGCTATACCCCTTGGGTGGAAATCGACCCCCCTTTCTATATTAAGCGTCGTCACTCAAGGAGCGATAGCGGGATCGGGAATATTTAAAAAGAAAAAACAAAAATTTAAATTGCCATCCGGAGAAACCATAGAATTGGACCCCGTAGAAGAAAAGCCCGAGGAAGAAGATAAAAAATAATTTGCATAAACAACTATGGATTATTCGTTATTAACAGAACAAAAAATATCAGAACAATACAAAGATCTTCCGCAAGATCTCCAAAGCGCTTTGTCATCCGCTAATACTTCCATAACTATAGAAAATATCGCCGCGACATACGGACTCAATAAAGAACAATCTACAATGCTTGTTCAACTGGTGGGGTTGACGCTCCTAAAATTTGTCAGTTTTGAAGAAATGAAAAAAGAAATGAAAGAATCTTTAGAGATCGACCCGGTATTAATCCCATTAATCGCCAATGCGATCTATCAAAAGATATTGTTCCCCGTAATAAATTCTTTGATGCCGGCCGCTACGGCGGTTCAACCAAAAACCGCCCCATCGCCGGCGGCGCCTGCGCCTGTGGTGGCGGTTGACCGCTACCGCGAATCAATGCCGTCGCGGGTGGTAAATTTGAGAAAGCCCGCGCCACTAATGGCGCCCGTAGCGCAACCGCGAATCACAACGCCACCACAACCATTAGTGGTAAGACCAATGGCGCCGATAATTCAACCCATCGCGCCAATCGCTAAACCCGCCCCCGTGACGCCCCCAAAACCATCCTTCTACTTTGCACCATTAAAAAAACCTGTGGAGTCGTCGGCAACGCCATTACCGGTAAAGCCAACAACACCAATAACGCCTACCGCACCACAACCGCCCAAACCAATTTTCAAACTTCCACTTATTGAGGCGTCGCCCCATGAAATATTGACTCCTAAAAAAGAACCTCTAAAACAGCAATTCATCCTTCGCCCGCCGGGCATGCCGCCGACCGAACCCCCTCACGATATTTTGGACTTAAGAAAGGATAAAGGAGAATTTTAATGCAATATCAAGTGCCGCAATTCATTGACATGGAAAGCCGGATTATCGGGCCTTTGACGCTCAAACAATTTTTGTATCTGGCCATGGCCGGAGCGATTCTTTTCGTCCTTTGGTTTCTGCTGATTCCCGCCATCTGGGTGTTTATCGCCGTTCCCGTCGCCGCCATAGCCGCGACATTCGCGTTTTTGAAAATAAACGACCGGCCGTTTGTCTATTTCTTCCTTTCGCTGTTAAAATACTTCGGTAAGCCGAAACTTTATATTTTTTCTCCAATGCCGCCGGAAACCAAACAAGAAATCGCGCCAAAAAAAGAAGAAACAACGGCGCCGCCGGAAATAACAGAAAATAAACTGACGCCGTTAAAATTAAAGGAATTGGCGACGATATTAGACACGGGCATGGAAAGGGCGGACGAACAACCATAAAATGACCGACGCGACAAAAACAATTAAAGGCCCCGCCACGCAGGAGTTTGTGGACATAGATAAAATCCGCGACGGGATAGTAATTTTGAAAAACGGAGGATTGCGGATGGTTTTATTGTGCGGCTCAAGAAATCTGGAACTGGAATCCATCGACAGCCAAAGCGCCATTATCGGCGCTTACGCGGATTTCATCAATTCTTTTGAATGGCCGCTGCAAATTTTAATTCACTCAAGAAAACTGGATATCAAACCCTATTTGGCATCGCTGGAAGAGCGGTTGAAAGTCCAGGAAAATGAACTGCTGAAAATCCAAACCGCCGAATATATCGATTTTATGAAAAGTTTTGTGACGCTTTCCGAAATTATGGTGAAAAGATTTTATGTCGTTGTTCCTTTCGACCCCATTGAGTCGTCTAAAGAGGGGCCGCTGGATAAAATAAGTTCTTTATTCAGGCCGATGTCAAAAAAACCCGAGGAAATTGACGACGAGAAATTCCGAGGATATCAAACGCAATTATTGCAGCGGACGGAGCATACTATTTTAACGCTGGCGCATGTCGGCATCAGATCGG
>Ga0076049_152_pt2 | contig 6452 bp, 7 predicted proteins | sample RifGroB1_FD_68146 | JGI IMG/M metagenome (GOLD analysis project Ga0076049, IMG submission 68146) | Parcubacteria (Giovannonibacteria) bacterium GW2011_GWB1_47_6b
TTCTCATAGTGTGCCTCCATCGAGCAGCTGGAAACATGCGCTACGGAAGTTTGATCACTCGATGATCTACGTGCTTATTGCCGGCACCTACACGCCTCTTGGTCTTACCATACTCCGCGGAGCGTGGGGATGGAGTCTTCTCGGAATTCTATGGGGGCTTGCGTTTTTAGGCATTGCAATCAAGATAGGAAACATTCGCATTCATCCAGCATTGTCCATATTTTCATATATTGTGATGGGTTGGCTTGGACTTGTTGCTATTGTGCCGATTTCAAAATCTATCGTCTTTGAAGGTCTGGTATGGCTTTTTCTTGGTGGCGTATTTTATACGGTTGGGACGATTTTTTTTGGTCTCGATCGGTTTTTTAAATACAGAAGATTTTTCACGTTCCATGATCTTTTTCATGTTTTTACGGTTGCGGGGAGTACGAGTCACTTTTGGTTGATGATCCGGTATGTACTGTAGATAATTATCGTGAACGCACAAAAACTATTTCTATCCGTTGGTCGCACCCCAGCGTATTTATAGAAACCGCACCCCTTGATATTTAAAGGTAGTTTTGCTATTATAAGAAGGTTATTGCTCCCGCAACGGGACTTTTTTTTATGGAAATACGAAATATCGCAATTATTGCCCATGTTGATCATGGTAAGACAACGTTGACCGACGCTATCATGCGCCAAACGGGCATGTTTGAGGACAACATGAGTATGGATATAAACGCGCTCGAGCAGGAGCGCGGAATTACGATTTATGCAAAAAATACCGCTACATTCTATAAAGGTACGAAGATCAACATTGTTGATACGCCGGGGCACGCTGATTTTGGATCAGAAGTCGAACGTGTTCTCCGTTCCATTGACTCGGTTGTATTGGTGGTTGATGCGCAAGAGGGTCCTATGCCGCAAACGCGGTTTGTGCTCAAAAAATCGCTTGAGCTTGGCTTTCGGCCCATTGTTGTCATTAATAAAATTGATAAGCCAGCGGCCGATCCCGAACGAACCGAGGAGCAGGTATTAGAATTGTTTCTTGAGCTTGGTGCGTCCGATCAGCAAACGGATTTTACGGTTGTGTATGCAGTCGGAAAAGATGGTGTTGCGATGCGGACACTCGATGGCGAGCATCGGGATATTTCGCCGCTTCTTGATATTATCCTCGAGCAAGTCCCTTGCGCAGAGAATAACCGCGACATTCCGCTTCGCGCGCAGCCATTTAATCTTGGGTATGATAACTTTCTTGGACGCCTCGCCGTCGCGCGTATATATGAAGGCGTACTGCACGCGGGAGATACGGTACAGATTTTAACGCCGAATGGGAACGCTCGGGAGGGGAAAATAAATAAATTATTCACGTTCCGCGGAGTTGCGCGCGAAGAAGTACGCGAGGCGGATGCCGGCGACATAGTCATGATTGCGGGACTTGCCGATGTTTTTATCGGCGAGACAATCTGTATTGATAAAAATCAAAAACCGCTCCCCGCTATTGAGATTGATGAGCCAACCATCACTCTTAATTTTTTGGTTAATAACTCTCCTTTTGCGGGGCGCGAAGGGAAGTTTTTGACTTCCCGCCAGATCCGTGAACGCCTCATGCGCGAGCTCGAGGTTAATGTCGGATTAAAGGTTGATTTCTCGGAACCCGATCGATTCAAGATCTTTGGGCGCGGTGAACTTCATGTTGCCATTCTTCTCGAAAATATGCGACGTGAGGGGTATGAAATACAAGTTTCGCAACCGCGTGTCATTATCAAAGAAATTGATGGGCAGAAAAAAGAGCCGTATGAAGAAGTAACGATCGACGTGCCGAGCGAATTTCAGGGCGCGGTGATCGAGAAGCTTGGAAAACGCAGGGCGATTTTAAAAGACATGCGTAGTCACAATGGCACGGTGCGCCTTATTTTCGAAGGCCCGACACGAGGTTTTCTGGGATATCGCGGCCAGTTTCTTGTTGATACGAAAGGAAAAGGCATTTGTGCAAGCCGTGTCCTAGGGTTCCGGCCGTACGCCGGCGAGATTGAAAAACGCGCTCTGGGATCTATGACTTCCATGATATCTGGAAAGACCCTTGCTTATGCGCTTGCGAATCTCCAGGAGCGCGGAGCACTTTACATTGGTCCCGGCGTTGAAGTCTACGAGGGGATGGTTATTGGCGGGACATCAAAAGGTGATGAATTGCGGGTTAATCCCGTGAAGGGCAAACAGCTTACCAATATGCGCGCGGCGGGTTCTGACGAAAATATTTATCTTGCGCCCCCGTTTGCGATCACTATTGAAAATGGACTCGAAATAATCAGGGAAGACGAATATCTTGAGATTACTCCCGCGAGTACTCGCATTCGGAAGCAGTATCTGACCGAAGCTGATCGAAGTCGGGCGCGCCGAGGGGGATAATATTTGCGCCGGCGCCGCAAGTGGCATACAGCGGAATACTTGGATATAATTTCCCTGTACTATGAAAATCATTTCATGGAATATAAATGGCCTGCGTGCAGTTCACGCGAAGGGGCTTTTTCTGCCGTTTGTAAAGAAAGAAAAACCTGACATTCTTTGTATCCAAGAGACAAAATCTGATGAAGAGCAGCTGCCGGAAGAGTTGCGCGATCCCGATGGCTATGTATCGTTTTTTTCCTCGTCGCGCGCGCGGAAAGGATACAGCGGAGTTGCGATCTATTCGCGCCCTGAACCGGAAAACATTGAGTATGGTATGGGTATTAAGAAATTTGACGACGAGGGACGCATCGTGCAAGCGGATTACGGCGATTTCGTTCTTCTTAATGTTTATTTTCCCAATGGTGGCAGCGGTCCGGAGAGACTCAAATACAAACTTGAGTTTTATGATGCGTTTCTAAATTACATTCAAAAACTGCGCGCGCAAAAAAGACACGTCATTTTCTGCGGCGACGTTAATACAGCGCATCATGATATTGATCTTGCGCGCCCGAAAGAAAACGAACATAACAGCGGTTTTTTACCTGAAGAACGCGCATGGCTTGATACGGTTGCCGAACGCGGATATGTTGACGTGTTTCGCCATTTTTATCCAAAAAAAAGAGACGTTTATACTTACTGGGATCTTAAGACGCGAGCGCGGGATCGCAACGTTGGTTGGCGGATAGATTATTTTTTTGTGAGTCCGGATATTATCAAAAACGTTAAGGGTGTGAAAATCTTATCGGATGTTTTTGGTTCCGACCATTGTCCGGTTGCAATGGAACTCGCCTGATTCGTATTGACTCCGGATGAAGTTTATTATTTGCCCCGCGCTTGCTGAACAGTCGAAAGCGCACTTTCATAGGGAACTGCTCCCCCGATGGTGAGGCGATTGCCGTCTCGTGTGATTACAAGAGAGTGTGGCGTGCCGCGCCCGCCGGTGGAACTTGCTTCTTGTGAATCGTTTTGGATTTTCTGCAAAATTTCCGGTGACGTCCTGCATGATTCAAATGCGTCTTTTTCAACCCCGAGGGTATTGGCAAGTTCAATATAGAGTGCATCCCCGAGCCGGTTTTGATTATCAAAGAGAGCATCCGCGAAATTCCAGAACACGTCATTCCCCGCGATGCGTCCCGCGCATTCAGCAGCAATTGCGGCACTCTCTGCGTTCTCGTGTATCGAGGTCAGCGGAAAATGCCGATAAACCCATCGAACATCGTTGTTTTCTTCAACGAGTCGCCGCATTGTGGGGTGGAAACTCTTGCAGTATGGACACTCCAAATCCGCGAACTCAACAATAGTAACTTTAGCCGAGGAGCTTCCCCGTATATGGTCCTGATCTCCGACTTTAATCTGCACGGGAGCTCCGGAAGGTGCATCCTCCGTTTGAAAGATACACTGCTCCTGCGATTAATACTCCCGCAACAACAATGGCGAGCGGAATGCCGATCGTGCTCTGCGGCTGTTTTTCCCGTGGTGGTTCTTGTTGTTTGTCATCCATACATTTTATTTTTACAGCGTGTGTTCGACACTGTCAAGCAGCGAAACATTTGTTATGCGCCGCACGTGTATTACAATGGTAGTATGAATCCGCTCACGTTTGAATACCGGGAATCAGCGCTTGTTGACGATGTAGATATCGCGCATACGGCGTCAGCGCTTTCTGAATATCAGAAGCACCTCCAGAACGTTTCCCATTCTGTGGGATATGATTTTGCGGAATCATCTATTAATCTTCCGTTTGATACCGAACTTCACCAGCGCGTGGCAGATTGCGCGCGCGATAAGGATACCGGCAATCTCAAGTATATTATCGTCGTTGGTATCGGAGGTTCAAATCTTGGCGCGCGCGCGGTCTATGAAGGGCTCCGAGGCATTATCAACCAACCGTTTCCAAAGATTATTTTTGCAGATACTCTGTCATCAAAGTTGTTTGACGATGCGAGCGCGCTTTTTGAAGGGCTTAAAGAGGAGGAGATACTCGTTAATGTGATCAGTAAATCGGGAACGACTACCGAAACGATCGCCTTCGGTGAGGCATTTATTGCGGCGCTCAAGGATCGTATGCCCCGAATTTACGATCGTGTTGTTGTCACGACCGATGAAGGATCGAAATTGTGGAATAGCGCGAAAGAAAAAAATTTCGCGCTGCTTGCAATCCCAAAAAATGTTTGCGGGCGATATTCGGTCATGTCGGCGGTCGGTCTCTTTCCGCTCTTGCTTGCCCGCGTCAATATTGGGCAGGTTGCCGAGGGCGCGCGGCTTCTGCGTGATCTGTGCATTTCCGGTTCCCTCGATGAAAATATCGCGCTCGTTTCCGCTTCGCTCATTCATATCCACGCGCTCAAGGGGAGTCGCATTAACGATAATTTTTTCTTCATCCCCGAACTTGAATCGGTCGGAAAGTGGTACCGCCAGCTTATGGGCGAGTCTCTGGGTAAAGAGCGCGACACGGAAGGCGTTGTAGTTCACCGTGGCATTACCCCGACTGTTTCGATTGGCCCGACTGACTTACATTCTATGGCGCAGCTTTATCTTGCTGGTCCACGCGATAAGTTTACTAATTTTGTCGTGGCGAGCAATATCCGCGAAACAGCTCGCGTGCCCAAAGCGCTGACTTTTCCCGGACTTGTCGGGGGGATCGAGGGAAAATCTTTTGTTGAGATTATGAATGCGATTTATGGCGGCATCCGGGCGGCGTACTGCGTAAATCAGATTCCATTTATGGAAGTAAAAATGCCGAGCGCATCCGAATATACGATTGGAGCATATTTTCAATTCAAGATGCTTGAGATGATGTACTTGGCGCGCCTCACGGGAGTTAACGCATTTGACGAGCCGAACGTTGAAGAATACAAGAAAGAGACCCGTAAACTTCTCGGCTCATAGTGGGATCATATGCACGGAGCATATATTCTTTTCGATATTGGTGGGACGAAAATGCGTTTTACGTCGTCCTTTGATGGCAAAACTTTCGGGGAACCGAAGATAATACCGACGCCGAAAGATTTTGAGGATGGCATGGAAATTTTTTGCGCATCTGCCAGAGAACTTTCCCGCGGAAAAAAAATTAGTGCGGTTGCGGGCGGTGTTGCCGGTACTCTTGATCGCGCGCGAGCGGTTTTGGTCAATTCGCCAAATATTTCTGGCTGGGTGAAAAAACCCTTGAAGGAGAAACTTGAACGCGATCTTGGCGCGCCAGTATATATTGAAAACGATACGGCAGTCGTGGGGCTTGGCGAGGCAGCGGTCGGAGCCGGAAAGGGTTTCGGCATTGTTGTTTATGTGACTGTCAGCACCGGCGTCGGTGGCGCGCGCATTGTTGGAGGAAAAATTGATAAAAGCGTTTTCGGGTTTGAGGCTGGGCATCAGATAATTGATTTTCATGATTCTTCAGGGCGGCTCGAGGGATATATTTCGGGCGCTGCTTTGGAACGGCGCTCTGGAAAAAAACCGCGCGAGATTACCGACGAAAAAATATGGGATGAGGAAGCGCAGATACTTGCGGTCGGGCTTCATAACTCCATTGCGCATTGGTCTCCCGATATTGTGGTGCTTGGTGGGTCGATGGTCGTGAAGCGTCCGGGCATTTCTGTTGATCGCGTTCGCGAGTATCTCCAGAAAATAAAAACGGCGTATCCCGAATTTCCCGAGATTCGCGAGGCAACGCTCGGCGATGTCGGCGGGCTCTGGGGCGCGCTTTCATTTTTGAATCAGAGAATATGATGTATGACTGAATTGTGGTACGCAAAGTCTCTTTTTGATATCCAAAAACGTTTTGGCGTTGACCCCTCACGGGGCCTTTCGTTGGATGAAGCAAGAAAACGCATTGAAGAATATGGGTTGAATATTCTTCCGGCGGGGAAAAAAATTCCCTGGTGGAAGCTCTTTTTCGGCCAGTTCGCAAGTCCTCTTATTATTATCCTTCTTGTCGCTGCCGCGCTCACGTTTCTTATTAATGAATATATTGATCTTACTGTTATTTTGCTTGCGGTTTTTGTGAATGTTTCCATCGGTTTTTT
>Ga0076049_154_pt1 | contig 6016 bp, 6 predicted proteins | sample RifGroB1_FD_68146 | JGI IMG/M metagenome (GOLD analysis project Ga0076049, IMG submission 68146) | Parcubacteria (Giovannonibacteria) bacterium GW2011_GWB1_47_6b
CGCGGAGACCAAGCGAATTTTTGATCCGCACAATATTTTCAATCCTCGCAAGAAAGTGGGTGGTGACTTGGATTTCGCCATGCGGCATTTGGCGGAGGAGAATTAAGCGAGGATTTGCCCTGTTTAATCCGGCGAGATCGGTGTCCCGCAAAAAACGGGACATTTAACAGGGTTTATTTTTGTCTGATTTTGGGATAAGATTAGTTTATCCTATGTCGTCTTACAGCATTACAACCGAACAATTCAAGGGTCCTATTGATCTTTTGTTGAATCTTATAGAGGAGCGCAAATTTTCCATAAATGCGATATCTTTGGCGGCGGTTGCCAATCAGTATTTGGATTACGTGAAATCTTTGCCGGAATTGCCGCGGCTCTGGAAATAATAAATATTAATCGGCTTATTTCTATTCCCATTGGGGGCTGGACTGGCGCGGATTGGCGCGCGCCGCGTTTGCGAACATCCGTCACCTTTCCCCTTCTCAGGGCGGCAGCACGCTTACCCAGCAGCTCGTGCGCACGACCTTTTTGTCTCGCACAAAAACGATTGACAGAAAAATCAAAGAGCTCGTGCTCACCCTAGAGGTGGAACGCAGGTATTCAAAAGACCAAATCCTCGAGCTGTATCTCAACCAGGTGCCTTTGGGATCGAGCGCATACGGGGTGGCAGAGGCCGCAAACGCCTACTTCGCAAAAGAAGTCGGCGCGCTCACGCTGGAAGAGTCCGGTGTTTTGGCCGCCATGATCAAGGCGCCGAGCTACTATTCTCCGTTCGGATTGCATCAAGAAGAGCTGCTGGGGAGGAAAGATTACGTGCTGTCGCGCATGGTGGATCGCAAGTATATTTCTCAAGAACAGGCAAACGAGGCAAAAAGCCGAAGTGTCCAGTTCGCAGAATCCAGCCAAGGCATTGAAGCCCCTCATTTCTCGCTCATGGTAACAGACGAGCTCATAACCAAGTACGGGGAGGATTTCGTGCGGGAGAACGGGCTGAGTGTTTTCACCACGCTTGATTGGGATCTCCAAAAAGAGGCGGAGGCTGCCGTGCAAAAGTTTTCCGAGCAGAATATTACATACGGAGCGCATAACGCTGCGCTTGTGACGATCGATCCTCGCACAGGAGAAATTCTCGCCATGGTGGGTTCCAGGAACTGGCATGGGAACTCGGAACCCGCGGACTGCATATCGGGGGCCTCGTGCACCTTTGACCCGAAGCTGAATGTCTCAACGGCGCTTCCAGGACGTCAGCCCGGGTCTGCTTTTAAGCCGTTTGTATACGCGGAAGCATTTTTAAAGGGCGCTACCGAACAAACCATCGTAGTCGATGAACCAACGAACTTTGGGATCTGGGGAGACGAGGAGTACAAGCCGCAGAACTACGACGGAAAATTTCGCGGACCGGTAACCCTAAGAGATGCGCTTGCCCAGTCGTTAAACGTGCCTTCGGTAAAGGTATTGGCCGATATCGCGGGACTCCAGGACAGCATTGAGCTCGCAAAACGAATGGGTATCACGACGCTTACGCAAGATCCTTCGTTTTACGGTCTGGCGCTCGTATTGGGAGGCGGAGAAACCCGGCTTCTTGATATGGTTTCTGCCTACGGCGTCTTTGCGAACGCAGGAAGGCGCGTTTCTCCGTTTGCAATTGACCGAATTGAGGATTCCGGCGGGTCTGTGCTGGAAAAACGCCTGATTCAAGCGCAAGGCGTGCTGCTGCCGAAGTCGCACAGACGATTACGGACATCCTTTCCGACAATCAAGCCAGGGCTCCCATATTCGGAGTTAACTCTCCGCTCTATTTTCCGAATGCCAGGGTTGCCGCAAAAACAGGGACAACCCAAAACTACAAAGACGGATGGATTATCGGGTACACCCCAGATATTGTTTCGGGAGTGTGGGTCGGTAATAACAATGGAGAAGAAATGCGCCAGGAGCCCGGATCCGTTGTTGCGGGTCCCATGTGGCATCAATTTATGGAGTATGCGATTTCAAAAGCTAGGTTTTGAGCGGCATCACTACGTACAGATAATCTTCTTCTTTCGCGCCCTTCAAGACCGCGGGGCCGTCTTCCCCGCTCAACGAAAACTCCACAACGTCGTCTTTAATGGGGGTTAGTCCGTCGCTCAAAAACCTCCAGCTAAACGATGTTTGCTGAGGGGTTCCCTCTACCGCAGCTGCCATAAAAGAAACGTTCTCTCCAAGATCAGGGCTTTGGCTGCGGAACTCAACTCCTTTCTTTTTGGGGTCAATTGAGATTTTCACCTCATTTATTCTGTTCGCAAAAATAGCGGCTGTTCTCAGATTATTTAGAAATTCCGTGCGCTTGGCGCGAACCTTTGTCTGAAAAGTCCGGGGAATGATTTCCTGGTAGTTCGGATATTCTCCGTCGATAAGCCTTGAAATAAGGCGGATCTGAGGCTGGGAGGCGTCTTCTTGAGAAACGTGTTCAAATTCTGCTTGGGTGGGGGACGTTGTAATGCGTACGACTCCGGGCCTTCCTCCGAATGTTGCGATAATTTCGCGGCACGCTCTTTGAGGAAGAATAAACGAAGCGTCCGGCCCCTTTTTCTGAAGACCAATAACGCTCTCGCCCAACCTAAAACTGTCTGTGGCCGCCAGTCGGCATTCTTTCTGAGAAAAACTGAATAGCACCCCCGAAATTTCAGGTCGCGTGGCGCCAAGAGACGCTATCCCAGAAACCCTGTCGAGCGCTTCACAAAGCGCGTCTGTAGCAACTTCACCCTGTTCTGTTTTATCTTGAATACTTGGGATTACGGGGAACTCTTCCCCTGGAAGCACCCTCAGCGTCGCTTTGTTGTTTTGCCCTTCCACAACCAGTCCTTTTTCTTGAGATTGAATAATGACCTGATCTCCCGCGATGGTCCCGATAAGTTGAGACAGGGTTTTTGCCGAAACCACGGCTTGCCATTCTCCGGTATTTTTAGAAAGTATTTGATATACAATGGCGAATTCTAGGTTTGTGGCGGATATTTCAAGAATATTTTTTATTCCGCGCAACAGTATGTTGCTTAAAATTGGTAGCGAGACGCTTTTTCCGGAAATACGCTCTCCTATTTGTAATCCCTGTCTAAGATTTTCTTTTAGTACGATTGATTTCATAATAATAAGAAGTATTTTAGTAATATTGTTTATTGTAATTAGTGTTGTGGAAAACCCGCGTCGTTATCGTATTTTATGCTCACGGAAACTCGTGGAAAGAATGTGTATAGACACTGGGAAACATCAGGCCCCGTAAATGCGCTGTCTTATTAACGACATTTCATCAACCAAAAACTCAGAGGCAAGCAACTCCTGTGTCACCTTCGAGCACGCATACATTGCCGTGGTGTGATCTTTCCCGCCAAAGCGCTTCCCAATAAAAGGATACGAGCTTTTTAGCTCCTCCCTTAGAAGGTACATGGCGATTTGTCTGGGCTTTACCACCTCTTTTTTCCTGGAAGCGGTTATCAATTCTTTTTCTTTGATGTCGTAGAACTCCGCAACCGCACGGATGATTTTTTGAGGATTCGCCTGCCTTCCGTGGCTTAGAATAACGGTGCGGAGGAGTGTTCTGGCCTCGATAAAGGAAGGCTCTTTCCCGTTGAGCCTCTGAAAAGCCAAAATTCTATTGAGCGCTCCTTCCAATTCTCTCACATTCCTCTGGATATGGGAGGCAACATAGCCCAAGGTTTCTTCTGACGGGGAGACCCCAAGCTCTCGCGCCTTTGTTTTTAAGATTGCTAAGCGTGTCTCAAAATCAGGGACTCCGACGTCGGCGATCATCCCTCCTTCAAATCGGGAGCGCAGCCGTTCTTCAAGGGCGGGGATGGCTTTTGGCGGACGATCGGAAGAAAAGATGATTTGCTTGCCCCGTTCGTAGAGCGCGTTGAATGTATGGAATAATTCCTCCTGGGTTTTTTCTTTGCCCGCGAAAAATTGAACATCGTCCATAATAAGGACGTCTATTTCTCTATAAAGAGATCGGAGCTGTTCCATGGTTCTGTTGCGAATTGCCGCCACCACGGAAGAGGTGAAACGCTCGGAAGACACGTACCTAATCTTCTTGTTCGGCATTTCGGACGAGACGGCGTTGCCCACGGCCTGCAGGAGATGGGTTTTCCCCAGGCCCACGCCTCCGTATATAAAAAGGGGATTATAGACCTGGCCCGGGTTTTTAATGACGGCCACGGAAGCCGCATGAGCCAGCTCGTTAAATGGTCCGACAACGAAATTGTCCAGGGAATATCTGGGGTTGAGATTCGTTGACTTGCTTATTCGAAAATCCGCAAGCGTAAGCTGCTGTTCGGAATCTGAGAGCCGGTTTCTCGTGTTCATTCCCTGATCTGGCAAGACAGAAGACAGAGAGGGTTTTACCACCTCATACCTAACCTCTTTGATACCCTTTGCAAAATCGTGAATGGCATGGAATACGAGATGATTGTATTTATTCTGCAGCCATTCGCACGAGAATTCGTTGGGCACGGATACAACAATCTCCCCGTTTTCTTGAGAGACAATGGAGGTATTTTTAAACCAGGTCGCAAAATTCGCCCTTGAGATCTGAAGCTGAATGCTAGCAAGGGCGGCCTGCCAGAGTTCGTTATTGGTCATACGTGGATTATATGCAAGAGAAGGCGTGCCGTCAAAACAAGCTCAATTCGCAACCAGGTGTGCACAACCTGTGCAAAACATGTGGGCAAAAGCAAATTGTCGGGGCTTGTAAAATTAATCTCCTGCGTCTATACTGTAAGCTATATGAGTTTTACCTACAAACCCAAAAGAAAGAAGAGAAAACGCACCCACGGTTTCTTAAAAAGGAAGAAAGATTCGGGCGGAAAGAACACGTTAGCCAGAAGAAGAAGGAAGGGAAGGAAGCAATTAACGGTGTAGTCCTCATGCTCCCGAAAACAAACCGGCTTACAAAAAGTAGGGAGATTCATGGGGTATTGCGGAAGGGACAAGGAATCAGGCGAAAGTCCCTTCTTTTGAAAATAGAGACACAGCCCAAGTCGTCGCCCCCAAGATTCGCGGTTGTAGTGGGCCGCAAGGTTTCCAAGAAAGCGACCGTGAGAAACAAGATCAGACGCAGAATTCTTGAAGCTCTTCGTCGCGAGCTGGGGGGCATAAAAGGAGTGCGCTGTGTGGTGGTGGCACTGCCAGGATCTGCCATCCTTAGTTTTAAGGACATATGCGAAATCATTAAACAAGCCCTTCGACCATGATTGATTTGATTGTTTCCATATATAACTTTTTTGTTTACCAGCCGCTTCTCAATAGCCTGGTGGTATTGTACGAGTTCCTTCCGTGGCAAGATCTGGGCCTGGCAGTTATTATATTCACGGTTCTTGTGCGCATCGTTCTTTTCCCTCTTAATAATCAGGCCTTTCGAGCCCAAAAGAAGCTTCAGCTCTTGCAGCCCAAACTCCAAGAGCTTCAGAAGAGACTTCAACATAACAAAGAAAAACAGGCTTCAGAAACCCTCGCCTTCTACAAAACAGAAGGGATCAGTCCGTTTGCAGGGCTTCTCCCCCTACTCATCCAAATCCCCCTTCTTATTGCGCTCTACCAGATATTTTTCGCGTTCGGCGCAAAAAACGGACTCCAGGCGTCTCACCTCCAGCTTCTCTATTCTTTTGTTCATTCGCCGGGGAACATCAACCCCCTGTTTTTTGGGGTGGTGAATCTCAGCACCGACTGGATCGCGTCTGCCGCGCTTGCCGTTGTGGCCGGGATTCTTCAATTCATACAAACGCGCCAGGTTCTTCCTCAGAAATCATCGTCGGGAGAAGCCGCCTCTCCTTTTGCGAAAGCGTTTCAGCAGCAGGCAACCTATCTTTTCCCGGTGATTACGGTGTTCGTTCTTTTCCGGCTTCCTGCCGCGGTCGGCCTCTACTGGGCGACAACCGCGGCGTTTTCCATCTGGCAGCAACACAGGATATTGAAAAAACCATGAATCCCGAAGAAACAATTGAAATCGCGGGACAGGTTATCAGGGAATTCTTCCTTCGCCTGGGCGTCA
>Ga0076049_155_pt1 | contig 5426 bp, 5 predicted proteins | sample RifGroB1_FD_68146 | JGI IMG/M metagenome (GOLD analysis project Ga0076049, IMG submission 68146) | Parcubacteria (Giovannonibacteria) bacterium GW2011_GWB1_47_6b
AATACTATGATATATCATAGCACTTACTCAACTCTTTGTTTTTGGGGTCGGGAATAATAGAAAATGTAATGGGTATTTTTTCTTAAGGCGAAAAAGGGCACTTTGTGCATACAATTTTTTCTCTTGTCGTCTATTAAATTCCTTCTCTAGCCCAGTGATCGCCTGCTCGTATCCTGGCATCTGATCGTTTAACCATTTTTGTACCCTATAGATCGTGTCCGGTCCTACTCCGAGACTTGTCACGATAGATGAATACGATTCTCCTTGTATCAGCTTTCGTGCAATTATAATACGCCGTCCCAACATAATGCGTTCGCTTTGTGTGAGTAAATCACGTAAGAAAAGCTTAACAGCTGATCTTCCCTGCACGGCACTAGCGGCGGTGTAAAGGGTATCTAGCGTTTGTATCACTTCTTTCTCGCTCAATTTTTCAATTCTGACTTTCATATAACCACTATGATATATCATAGTAGCAGTAAAAGCATTAGTACGTTATATTGTTAGAGTTCTAACTAGAGTACTGGAAAAATTGCGCCTATAGCTCAGCGGTAGAGCAATTGTCTTATACACAATGGGTCGGGGGTCCGAATCCCTCTAGGCGCACAAAATTTTCTTACGATTTACTCAAAATGGATTTTGGCGGCGGAAGATTCAAGACGTTCTTTCAGTAGCGGGAATTTTGAAAGAGTAGGGTCGTCCTCAACGAGTTTCGTTGCCTCCGCGCGCGCCGCTTCGACCATTTTAATATTCTTGATGGCTTCCATGCCAAGGTCAGAGATACCCCACTGTCTAGCGCCTGCTAGTTCGCCTGCGCCTCTTTGAGCTAGATCAAATTCCGCCAATTCAAAACCGTTTTTAGCCGTGACTAAAGCTTTGAGTCTCTCTCCCGATTTCTCTCCTTGACTTTCTGTCAAGATGTAACAGTAGGCCTGATGATCGGAGCGGATGACTCTGCCTCGAAGTTGATGAAGTTGTGCCAAACCAAATCGCTCGGCGCCTTCAATGACAATGAGCGAAGCGTTTTCGACATTGACCCCCACTTCCACTACCGATGTGGCCACCAAGATGTCAATCTTTTTGTCTTTGAAATCGGACATTATTTTTTCTTTCTCTATCGGTCGCATCTTGCTATGAAGAATCCCGATCTCATATTCGGGAAAGGTTTCTTTTTTAAGCCGTTTGGCTTCTTCTTTGACCGACTTGGCTTGGATGGCTAACTCTTTTGTCGGGTCAGGCCCATTGATACGCGGGCAGATAACATAGAGTTGCCGACCAGTTGCCAGTTCCTCTCTGATTTTTTCATACGCCCCGCCTCTCTTTTCGGGGATGATGATTTCAGTGATAATTTTCTTCCGGCCGGCCGGCATCTCGTCAAGGAGCGACAAGTCAAGATCACCGTAGAGCGTTAGGGCGAGGGTGCGGGGGATGGGAGTGGCGGTCATCGATAACAAGTGCGGAGTAGTTTCATGTCTATTGACGAGTTTCTGTCTCTGGGCGGTGCCAAATCTATGCTGCTCATCTACGATGACAAGCGCTAGGTGTTTGAACTTGACGCTTTTTTGAATCAAAGCATGGGTGCCGACGAGAACGGCGATCTCGCCGGAGGCGACCCACTTGAGCAGTTGAGCACGAGAAATATTGGTCCAACCATCGGGGTCGAGCTTTGATGGAAATTTTCTTGAACCGCTACCGGTGATGAGGGCAATGTTTACAGGTAAATGCCTAAAATATTTTATGAAAGATTCGAAGTGTTGCTGGGCTAGAATCTCGGTCGGCGCCATGTAGGCCGTTTGCAAACTTCCAAAAGTTTGCAAACGGCCCTGAGCATGGTCGAAGGGCTTACTAGTCGCAACAGCATAAATAGCGGTGGCGGCGACGGCCGTTTTGCCGGAGCCGACGTCGCCCTCCAAAAGCCGGCTCATAGGGTGACCGCTGCGGAAATCATCGAGAATATGCCCTATGGATCTTTTCTGCGCCTCGGTTGCTTTGAATGGGAAACGCTCGATAAATTTATCAACATCCTCTGATTTCTTATCAATTATAAAAGCGGCGCATTCTCTGGACTCTTGCCGCACTCTCTGCCTCTCAAGTTGGATGAAGAATATCTCTTCGAAGGCGAAGCGTTTGCGCGCCACCTGGGCATGTTCTTCCTTTTTGGGCGTATGAATATAGATCAGAGAAGTTTTTAAGTCAGGAAGTTTGTAAGTTTTCAAAATAAGCTCGGGCACTAGGTCCTGGATTTCATTCAAGATACCGGATGCAAAAATATTTTGAATCTTGTGGTAGATCCAGTTCGAGGTCAGGCCACGAGTCTCGGGATAGATTGGATATAAAGAATGTATTTTTGTTCGAGTAAATAAGTCCGGCGCGCTCTCGATCTTCGGATTAGAAAAATATAAATTATTGTGCCTCTCTGAAACTTTTCCTTCCACTCTGACAAACGAGTTCCCGGTTATCATCTTGGCCAAGTAAGCCTGATGGAACCAGACGATTTTTATCTTGCCGGTATTGTCCTCGACCACTCCTTCAGCCCGCCCGCTAACGCCTGAGCGTAGCGATGGCGGGCGGGCCATGGGGAATCTTCTAAAAGTTTTTTTGATCTGAAGTCCCGAGATCTGTCCGAATACTACCGAAGTATCTCCTTTGCGCAAACGAGCGATACTCGTCACTTGCGCCGTGTCGCCGTAGCGTGTAGGGAAGTGGTAGAGCAAATCCCTGACGCTTGTAATCCCAAGCCGCTTAAGCGCGCTTGCTTGTGCTGGCAAGATGCGAAACAAGCTGTATAGGGAATCATTCAATCTCACATTACTCATAACTGTCATTGTACTCTAGAGGCTCGATTCTCCCCAAAACGAAAATGCCTCACCTCTGGTGGGAGGTGAGGCAGGCTCTGAACAAGTCAGAAGCAGTTGTGCTTAGTACGGGAAGCGTCCTCTGCGGACAAACATGAGCTTGGCTGGCAGGGTGTTGTTGGCGGCGGGCAGGAAGTACTTCTCTAACGCGCCCGCCGTGTCACACCGGGGCACGTCCCGGATCATCCGGCTTGCTGCCGTTGATCGCGTCGATATCCTTCTCGTCGATGCGGATCGAGAGGTCCATCTGGACCCACCCGTCCGAGTTCGAGTACGCAAACCAGTAAAACAACTGGCCCTTGTACCAGCCGACGCCCCACGCTACGGAACGCGAGAAGGCGACGCCTTGCTCACCCGAACCTTCGAAGGTGATGAGGTGGTTCTTCACCCACATTGGCAGTCTCGGCGTCAGTGCGTCGAGCCGGTCCTTCTGCAGAATCTCAAGTATTTCCTTGTTGCGTGCCTTCTCGGTGTCGGAGAGTTTCCCGGCCACCTCGAGCGGGGCGATGCCCGACGAGTGAAGGGCTGGAGGCGTGGCGACGGGCGTCGGTGTCGACGAGAAGGCGCCGACGTCGTATAGAATAACCAGCGCGAGGGCGAGCACCAAGAGGTACCACCAGCGATTGTCTCTGGTCTTCATCCGAGTCCTCCTTGCTGTGGGTGGGTGAATTGTACTCTGTCTTATACCTTATTAACATTAAGCATCATAGTCTGTCAATGATACGATCCTCGTGTATAATGATTACATGATGCAATATGGATTCGGCTACGGAGGAATGATGGGCACAGCGGGAATCTGGGGCAGTCTGGTTTGGCTGGTATTGCTGATTGACCTCGTTCTCGTCGGCATCTGGCTCTGGAAGCAGATAAACAAATAAGCGTTCCCTGTTTAATCTTTGATCTCGAAGACCTTTCTTTTCGACGTGGCGCCGGAGATAAGCCGGACTTGAGAACGCAAGACCCTGAAGTGTTTCGCGAGAAGCTTGGTGATGGCTTCATTTGCTCGGCCTTCCACCGGTCGCTCCTTAACCGAGACGGTATACCATTCCTCCGCTTCCGGTATGAGTCTTAACGGTGGGGGAGTGACTTTATTTTCTTTTGCTCCCGTCTTGGCCTTAACAAAAATTTTCATAACGGATTTCCTAACTGGCGGTGTAATCAGGTTAAGTGCTTGTAGGTACAAGCCATGTAAGGGTATTTTAACATCTTTTGACTCTTGAGATTGAGGCACTCGGGTCGCCGATAAGTTATTCGTACTCAATCGTGGCTGGAGGCTTTGTTTTCGCAAGAACGGTTCTTGCGAATTTAGTTCTTGCGAATTTACTTGCGAATTTAAGAACCGTTCTTGCGAATTTAATCAAACTTTTGATCTAGATNTCTAGATCGTATCTCCGCAAGGTATTGATTAAAGGCTTCATAAAACTTGCCATTAATTTTTAAATCACTTTCTATAACTTCTCTCGTTTCATTCGACATAATGGTTGAAGTGTCTTCGTCGGGTGAGTAGATAGTAATATACGGAACCGCAATGGCAGTGTCCGACACCCCATCCCATTCGTTCACTGGAAATATGCTTGTTAGTGGTTTGTCCCAAGTTGCATCAACTTTTTTCCATTCTTCCCCAATACTAACTTCAAGGTATGCATGAGTTGATTTATCATCATGAGAAATTTCTAACACTTTTTCCGGTAAAAACATGTCGCTCCATTTAAAAGTACAAACTCGCCAACGTACATCATATCCGTCGTTTTTTAAAATTTCCAAGAGTTTTTTATGCTTGCCTGTACAGCATCGATCCTCAGCTCCATATGAGAGCGGAATATTATACGGTATGTCTCTTATTTCTAAAAAGGCTTTTTGTAAATTATTATTCATACGTGACGGCTCGAATCTAATTAGGGTTATCCTATCTTACCAAATCTTCAATTAATTACCGGTGTACTCGGGTCGCCACTCACTCGTGGCTACTCGGGTCACTCCGATACTTAGTTGTACTGGCGGAGACGGACGGATTCGAACCGTCGAGGGCTTTTAAACCCTACCTCGTTAGCAGTGAGGCGCTTTCGACCACTCAGCCACGTCTCCAAGTGAACGTAATTTAACATAATGTATCTTCGTTTTCTATACATTCATAAGAAAGAGTATAATTGCGGTCATGGAACCGCTTGCTTTTAAAATCAGGCCTAAGAATTTAGCCGAATTTATCGGTCAGAGACACTTGGTAGGGGAAGGGAAACCCCTTGAAATTGCCATAGCGAAGAAGCATTTATTTTCTTTTATTTTTTGGGGACCGCCCGGGGTTGGCAAAACCACTCTGGCCAAAATTTATGCAGAAGCTCTCAATGCCGAATATCACCAGCTCTCGGCAGTATCCGCGGGCAAAGAAGATATCAAAAAGATTATCGACACCGAGGGCGGACTTTTTGGACCAAAAGTTTTGTTTCTCGACGAGATTCATCGATTCAATAAAGCCCAGCAAGACTTTCTCCTGCCTTATGTCGAGTCTGGCAAATTGACTCTCATAGGAGCCACGACCGAGAATCCAAGTTTTGAAATAATCTCGGCTCTTTTGTC
>Ga0076049_143_pt1 | contig 5190 bp, 3 predicted proteins | sample RifGroB1_FD_68146 | JGI IMG/M metagenome (GOLD analysis project Ga0076049, IMG submission 68146) | Parcubacteria (Giovannonibacteria) bacterium GW2011_GWB1_47_6b
GTTCCATCACTTGAAATTGTTGCACCTATGAATCCTGTGGTTTCCACAACAATCATATATGCTCGTTGATTAGTGAATCCCGTTTGGCTTCGAAACTTTGCGACAAGCCCTTCACTTTGAGTCACGGGATTATTATTCATTTTGAACCAAACTGAAGCGGTTAGAGCGCCCGTGACATCAAGTGAGCTACTATCATTTACATTCACATAATCATCCACCCCGTCAAAATTGAGCGCCTGGCCGATTTTGCCGGCGGCGGGACTAGACGTAGTGCTCATATTGGTCATTGTTCCTGTATTACTGTTGCCCGATAAATCGTTTGTGGTATTACTGCCCCAATTTGTATTCTTACCATCCATAGTCCAATAGCCGACGAGACCTGAGTTGGTCCGCAGATAGTTGGGGGGCATTTGGAGACGAGCTGCAGCGTGCACCGAAGGCGCAGAGAGAAAGAATATAGAATAAGGAATAAGGAATAAGGCGAGGAGAAGAAATTTTTTACTTCCTTGAATGAGACCATGGACAATTCTATTAACTCGCAACGCCTTCTCTTCCGTACTTATAAATTCATTTGCAGTAATGTATCCAATATCCTTTGATATGAGAAGTTGATTTTCCAGCTCTGTAACAGAACCTTTCGCAATAGAGTAAAACTGTGCCTTTTCTTTAAAAGAGCTCCTTGCAAATCCTTCGGCGATGTTTGATGTTATAGATACGGCCGCCCGACGCATCTGACTTACAAGACCGAATACCTCATCTTTGGGAAATTGTTTTGTGAGCTTATATATCAAAAGTACAAGGACATGCCCTTCTTTCCAGGCATCCAAATCCTTGAATGTGCGTATCTTGTCTGACCCCATATTCTTTATTCCATATTCCATATTCTATTTATTGAACTGCCAAGTTCCGAAAAGCCCTTTAAGCAATTCATCAAACTCTGCATAGGTACTGATTTGATATAGATTAGTATTAAACACAAACCATACTTCCCTACTCGCTCCCGCGAATGCAGGATTATCGCTCATGAAGGCGAGACCTTTTCTGCTCGAGCCGATATTTACTGTTTGAGGGTCAGTCACCCTCATATTCGGAATATCGCTCCGTATCATTGTCTCGGTGATATCAACATCAGAGTCATAAGGCGAGATGAGTATCTGTATGCCGACTTTTTTGTCAGGACTCTCTACCAAGATTGTTTTGCCTCCTCCTTCCTCTACAGGCGGTACCTTGGTGATAGTAAACCCTTCGGGATAGTTGAAGGAGAAGCGCTGGGCACTATCGGTATAGGTTTGGGTGAGAGATGGGATAGGGGCGGAAGAACTTGGAGGTTGAACCTCCAAGTTCTGGGCGGGCCCTCGGAAATACCAAAACGCTCCGGCGCCAGCGAGAAAAATGATGGTTGTAACAATTAGAGAAGTTTTCATTCTTTGAGACGAACTTCGAGCTTCGCACCTACTGCTTTCGAGAGTCGCGCTGCAAAATCAAGCGTGGGATTCGACTTCCCAGACTCAAACCGCGCGATAGCGGACTGCGTCGTCCCTGCACGCCGAGCAATCTCTACTTGGGTCATACCCTTCTTATTCCTCGCATTAAGCATGGCACTAATGAGAGCATATTTGGGACCAAGAGCGTCATAGGCCTTACGAAATTTAGGATTACGTAATGCTTCACGCTTCATGTTCTCGAACAATACATACTCTACTCCGTTCTTGGTTTTGTATATCTTGATATTATTTCTCATGTTAGTAGTATATCATATACGCTATATTACCTGCAATACTCTCTGAAACGCTTGCGAGCGAGGGCTATGGCTGATTGCGGAAGAGCCGAACGTTGCTTTTGTAAAGCGAGAACAACCACGGGAACGCCCTCACAATAACCGTAGAGCATTCTGATTTGCCACCGGCCGGTAAGTCTCAGTTCCCACAATCCGCCGCCGATCGGTTTTGCGAACGGCATTGATAAAGAGTATCCATACTGTTCAAGCAGTTCAAGAAGCTTGTATGCTTCGCTACGCACCGGAAAGTCCAGTTTGTTTAGAAATATATGGACGGTGACAAGAATAACGATTTTCATATACTGCCTTGATTATCCTGCAGGGTTCATGGTGTCGCCACTACGTCATCAGAAGGTGCGGGTACTGGTTCCGGAGCCGGTTCGGGGGTTGGTTCAGATAGAGGTTTAGACTCTATCTGGGGTTCTACTGGTGCTGGTTCTTCAACTATTGGTTCGTCCACTATTGGTTCTTCCACTATTGGTTCTGCCACTATTGGTTCGTCCACTATTGGTTCTTCAACTACTGGCTCCTCAACAACAGGTTTTTCTTCAGTAGTTGGAGGATCTGGCTCGACTGCAGGTTCTTGAGATGTGGCCGCGGCACTGCCAGCAATTAATGCGTCGAGTGCTCCGCGGGTGATACAGGTTTCACCAAAATCATCGGCTACGCAAAGTTCTTTAGTACGTACGCGATTGGCAAAGAAGTCTCCGATGCCATTGGCCGCGCTTGCGAACCACTCCGTAAACCGGGTAAAGAGATTACTGAAGAAATTATCGGCAAACGAGAGAGGGGTCGAGGTGGCAGTAGTAGACCCGCCTGCTAAACTAGGACGGGCAGGAGCGAAAGCAGACTCGATATCGTCCAAGCGGAAACCGAGAGATAAAGTAGTGGAAGCGAGGATTTGTATCTCGAGGCTATCAAAATTCAAATTATCAACTGATTGTTTAATCATCTGCCCTACCTTGTCTTCTATTTTCATATTGGCGATGCGCTCCAGCACCAAGGCCTCAACTTCTTCCACAGCCAATGATTTATTGCGGCGAGAGATCAAAACTTTGATTTTGCCTGTATTCGAGGGGAATGGCTCTAAAGCAATACCTACGGTGGAGTCGCCGCCGTCTGCGCGCATGGCAAACCCTGGAGTGGATGAGGCCGAGGTCAGAGAGTCACCGATATTGATGGGACCATTTTCGGCAGAGACAAATGCGTCAACCTGACCCATCATACCGATAATGGTGTAATGGGACGGATCGGTTTCGGCGGCCTTAATATAATTGCCGATGACCGCGGGCTTGGCGGAGACGATGCCCATGACATTATTGTCCGCGCCGCGTTCACACCGCTTCACCGCATTGTTTTCCAGAATATCGACGCAGACAACTTCGCCAGATTTTAGATTCACACTCTTGGTGTAGAAATATTCGGCGTAGTCGGCCGCCGGCGAGGAGTAGGCACCGTCACCGAAAGTCTGGCCGTACGAATCAACTTTGAAAACAATGCCGGAAGTGGTTGAGCTCGCGATAACGAAAAGATCCATTAGTTGACTGGTGGTGGTGGCTATAGAGAGTAGCGCATAGGGCGAGGTCGTTCCGATGCCGACATATGGTCCGGTCGCCAAATTACCGGCACCGTTGGATATGCCGTAGACGCTAATAGCAGGACGACCGGCGAGGTAGGCGGTGTAGCTTTCAACGGTGCCAGCTGAAGCATCGGAGGTAACGGGCAAGTCGACCCACGAAACGACACCTGCATTCGTATCAAACGTAAGTGCGCCAAACTCCGCATTCGTAAATGTAGACAATCCGGTAGACACTAACCCGCCCGAGAAGGTAGAGGTGGCGGTGGTTGAGGTGGCGCTGAAGTTGGAGGCGACAACTTCTCCGAGGACCGAGAGTTTAGCGTAAGGAGAAGTGGTGCCGATACCGACGTTGCCGTTTTCAAATATGGCGGCGTAGTTATTATCCGCTCCGGTGGCCGAGCCGTATATCGCGACTGCCATTGAGGTTCCATCGGCGTCTCCGGTTACGTCAGAATACAATCCGTAGGTATTGAAAGTTCCACTACCACCACCTCCAGTTCTTGTTGTTGAGATTCTGGTTCCGTAAGTAGTATCGGTCCCGCCACCAACTAGTGCTCCGGTGTCAGTAACAGTGAAAAACCCGCCGTATTCTGTGCCTGCGGAAGAATTAGCTGATGAAAAATCAAAATCAAGAAGCGCGTCCGGGCTTGTGTCATTAATGCCGACACGGGTGTTTGTCGTATCAAGCGAAAGGAGCGGAGTGGCGGTAAGCGAGGTGGCGAATGAAAAGGCGTTTACGGCGGTGGGGAGAGTTGAAGTGGCTGACTTCTGGAACGCAAGTGTAAGCGATGCGGCGGATGATGAAGCGAAGGTAATAACATTTGAATCAAGATAGGTGTTGCCGGCAACAGAGAGAGTGGTAGCGGGAGTGGTTGTACCTATACCCACTCTGCCTCCGAATGGTGATGACGATACAGAACCGCCATTGTATATCCCTGTCCCATATAGAAGATTCCCGATGTTTAACTGCTGGTTTCCCGTAACTGTGGGGGCTTCAACGTTCTGGCCAATCACAATGTTATACGCTCCGGTGGTAATGCCGTATCCCGCCTGATACCCGAGAAGGGTGTTGTAGTTGGAACCCGTGCCTGCGGAGTATCCTGCCTGATACCCGAGATATGTGCCTCCTTGGTTGTTGTATGCGACACCCGCGCCGTATGCGGCGTTAGTTCCTACTGCTACGGTGTTAGTCGCTGAACCGTTGTAGCGGAGTACTTGATAACCAAGAGCGGAGTTATAAGAGCCAGTTTTGTTGGAGCTGAGTGCATTATCGCCTAGAGCGGAGTTGAAGGAGCCAGTGGTGTTGCCAACGAGTGTATAGCGGCCGATAGCGGAGTTAGTTCTGCCAGTGGTGTTGGCGTTTAGCGCGGCATAGCCAAAAGCTGAGTTTTCGGAGCCAGTGGTGTTGGAAGGAAGTGCATTGCCACCAAGAACGGAGTTTTCGGAGCCAGTGGTGTTGGAGGAGAGTGCAGATACGCCGAGAGCGGAGTTACGAATGCCAGAGGTATTGGCGGTAAGCACATTGTAACCAAAAGCTGAGTTTTCATAGCCAGAATTATTCGCCGAGGCACTTGAACTCATTCTCAATGCGTCATACCCAACCGCAGTGTTTCTATCGGTTGATGTAGCATATCTCAACGCCTCATACCCAAGAGCAGTGTTGTAAAGGCCGGAGGTGTCGGAGGTTGAAGTTGAGAGGATGTTGGCTCCGGCATAGAAGCCCGCGAGGGTGTTAAAGGTGGTAGTGGTGGCAGAGAGCACCGTGAGGCCGTTTAACTTATACGTAGAGAAATGGTCGAGGTCTATGTTACCGCCAAAGTATGCATTACCCCCG
>Ga0076049_150_pt1 | contig 5051 bp, 7 predicted proteins | sample RifGroB1_FD_68146 | JGI IMG/M metagenome (GOLD analysis project Ga0076049, IMG submission 68146) | Parcubacteria (Giovannonibacteria) bacterium GW2011_GWB1_47_6b
AAAACTTGCGCTCCCTATTGCCGTTGTGTTTATCGTATGGGCAGGATTCCTGTTTGTCACTGCAATGGGCAGCCCGCAAAAACTCGAAACCGCAAAAAAGACAATAACCTGGTCAATCATTGGCCTTCTCTTTGTCGTAGGCGCGTGGGCGCTTGCGGTCGCATTCCAAAACTTCTTTAAGGAACTTTAATGGCTATCCACAGGACAGCGCTCAAAAAAACAATCATCCTCGCTATACTGGGAGGAGTTGTTCTTCTTGCATCCACAAGTAATGCCTTTGCGCAAGATCGAAGCTTTGGTCCGTTTACAAACTCCAAGGAGTTTCGAGATCTCCTCGTCAAGCTCGCAAACTTCATAAGTAAGTTTGGACTGTCTCTCGTCGCGTTTTTCCTTGTCCTTTCGGGATTCAAATTTATATCGGCGCAGGGCAATGTCCAAAAGCTCGAAAGCGCGAAAAAGATGTTTTACTGGACCGTTGTTGGCGCCATTCTCGTAGTAGGGGCCGGGGCAATAGCCAAAATAGTCATTGAATTTGGGGAGAAACTCTAACTTGCGTAAAAACGAAAGGTCGGGTATACTAAAAACGAGTTAAATATTATCAGTCAAACTATAAACTTATGAAAAGATCCCAAAAAGAGGTTTTGTCGCTTGCCCTTATTTTGGCAGTTGCCGCACCATCGCTGGCTCTTGCCCAACCAGGCAACCTCGGAACTCTAAACCGAACCCTGCTTGATTTCCTTAACGGCGCGATCAAGGTTCTTGTTGCGCTTACCGTTCTTGTCTTCATATTCGGCGAGGGGCTTTATTCTCTGGTCTGTCATCGGCTTTGCGCTTATTCTTGGCATTTGGGGAGTTGCGCGATTCTTTCTTGTAGGAATTTTTGGAGGCGACGCAACCACAATACCAACTGTCCCGTCTATACGATAAATATGTCGCGGATGGGAAAATTCCTTTTTGCGTGTTTTCTATTTCTGCTCCTTGTGGAACCAACGCTTGTATTCGCGCAAGCAACGGGAGTTGAGGGAACAACCGAGGATTACACCGGTGGAGATTCGGGGGGTTCAGGCAACCTCGGAACTCTAAACCGAACCCTGCTTGATTTCCTTAACGGCGCGATCAAGGTTCTTGTTGCGCTTACCGTTCTTGTCTTCATATTCGGCGCGATCCGCAAGCGACAAAAAATGCCCGCTCTCTTATTCTTTGGGCTGTCATCGGCTTTGCGCTCATTCTTGGCATTTGGGGAGTTGCGCGATTCTTTCTTGTAGGAATTTTTGGAAGTGAGTCAACACAAATTCCCGATGTACCTACGATTCAATAAAAACACCGATCGTGACCGCGTCAGCAAAAACGCTTGAGGATATCATAAAACTTCTCACTGAAGAAATTCTTAACCCATTTATTACTCTTCTTTTCGCTGTTGCTTTTGCTGTTTTCATCTGGGGAGTCATCGACATGATCGTAAAGTCTGACAGTCCGGACGGACGGGAAAAAGGAAAACGGCATATGGTCTGGGGACTTGTGGGCGCATCTATCATGCTTGGGGTCTTTGCAATCATTAACACAATCACAGGCATATTTAAATAAAGCGGAGGATTTTTTTATTTTTCTCTAAAAACCATAGGTACGGGACGCGAGCATAACTCCCTCCAGAAAAACAAGCGCAAAAAACGAAAATAGCGTTTTTTGAAACGAAGAGTTGGGCGCGATAATTCCCGCGCCTTGCTTGAGAACCGCGGGAAGAAGAAGGTATCCAAAAAGAACGGGTGCGAAATAGTGATAGAGAAAAAGCGGACGCGCGACAAAGAAGAACGGAACGTAGTTCATAAGATACCCTACAACAAGCAACTTATAAGTATCGCTCGCCAACGATACAGAGCCGCGGGGGCGCATAAAGGTGACAATTATAACCGTGATAAGAGCGAGGAACACGCCGCCCCATAAAATTATATTTGGGGCAAGATCGATTCTTTGCCCGCCACTCCCCCACATCGCGATCGGCCTTGCGCCGAGCACCCACTCATACGGAAAAGAAGAATGAAAATGGTACGGCACCTTTCCGTGTTCCCAAAACATCGCTTGGTTATAGCGGAAAATCCCCACAACATCGAGCGGTGCCGGGTACGAAACTGGCGCGACGCTTGAGGGCGCAAAAAAAGAGAAAAAAAGAGAAAACACAAAAAAATACACGAGAACCGCGAAGGAAACAAATACAGCAAGAAAACGCAACCGCTTCTGACGCCAGAGAAGCAAAGATCCAAAAGCAACAAACCCAAGCCCCGACCACTTCACAGAAAACGCAAGTCCCGCGAACATGCCCGCAAGCAGTAAAAACGCAACCGATTGCTTTTTCTCCGCGACCAAAACAAACAGGACTCCTAGAAAGCCAAACAAAAGAAGCCAAATGTCCGGAAGAATGAGGCGGGAGTATGAGATAAAAGCGTTGTCAAGCGCAACAAAAAGCGATGCCAAAAACGCGTATGAACTTTGTTCCCAGAGATACTTCGCGCAAAAATAGATAACAACGGCAAGAAATGATCCCGCAAGCGCATGGAGAGCGCGCACCCGAACAAACGGAAACTCCCCAAAATCTTTTCCGATATCACGCAATTCCTTATACGAAAAATCACTGGTACGCGCGACCCCCGCATTGATGAGACTTGCAAGCGGCGGATGAACGTCAAAAAAAGGAATGCCGAAAATAATCTTTGAGGCAAACGTCGCGTAAACCCCCTCGTCAAATACAACCGCGGGCGGATACGAAATAAACGGAAGGCGCAACGCAAGCGCAATCAAAAAAACAAGAAATGCTCCGTAGTAATCTTTCCTCGTGAGAACCATTATGCCCGGGGCCGGACTCGAACCGGCATGCCCTATTACGGGCAAGGGATTTTAAGTCCCTCGTGTCTACCAATTTCACCACCCGGGCTTTTTACTTATCCGCCTGCGTTCCATATAATAGTATTTTTAGTAAGGAAAGAAAAGTATATTATGCGCACCGAGACCGGACAAATAAATTCCACCGAGTAACCAGCAGATTCGAGTAATTCTTTTTCTGTGCGGTCAGGGGTAGTCGAAACCCCATCTCGTCCTTGGCAAGGACGCATAATAGCCGTTATACGATGACCGCATTAGGTAAATGCCGAGGGTGGGATTTGAACCCACACGTCCTTTCGGACACAGACTTCTAAGGCCTGCGCGTATTCCATTTCGCCACCTCGGCGCAGTTGATGAGGCGCGGGAGGGACTCGAACCCTCGCATGACGGTTTTGCAGACCGTCGCGTTACCTCTTCGCCACCGCGCCCTCTTTTTCAACGAACGTGAAAGCGCACTGCGGGAGCATATTTTGACCTCAATCGGCTCCGGAGAAAATGCGCCGCTTTATTCTCCCGCATTTTAAGCGCCTTTGCAACTTGCTCCTTGTGGTCATCGGGGAAAACACTTACAAAAACATCCGCACGGGCACCGCTTTCGGCAATTTCAATATGAAGAATCGAAATAAGCACATTTACTAAAACATCAAACTCTTGTTTAAAAAAATCCGGCAACTCCTCGCGTATGAACGAGGCAAGACGCTCTCTACGCCTCTCTTTCATAGAAGAATACGAGAATGTCTCTTTCTTCAATTGATTTTGGAGCGTGCACAAGAAGCCCCCCTTCTTCACCCGAGGAAAGCTCGCGGACAGGTATTCTGTTTTTCTGGAGACTTGCAATACTCCCCTGTCCGACACTCTCTCCCTGACGCATAATTTCAAAACGGGCATCGCTCACGACACGCCCCTCCCTCACGCGCCCGCCTATAAGGCGTCCCGCGCTTGATGATCCGAAAGTTTTTAGTACAAGGAGTTTTCCTAATTCTTCTCGAACTATTTTTTTGGGAACAAGTTTTTGAAATTCTGCCTTAACCCAATCGATCGCTTCATAAATAATATCAAACATTCGTACTTCAACGTTAAAACGGACGGCAAGATCTAGAGCGCCTTTCTTTACCTTCGTGTGAAATCCCACAATAAAAGCGTGTTTTGCTGACGATATATTTTTTATATCAACCTCGGTAACCTCGCCCGCACCCCCAGCAAAGAAATTCACCGAAATTTCGGGAGGAACAACTTTTTGTATCTCGCCCAAAAGTGCTTCATAGGAACCGAGAGTATCCGCCTTTATCATTACTCCTGTCTCTGAAGAAACTGTTTTCTCACGTTGAATATCTGCAACCTCTGCTCTTTGAAATTCTTGTTCGAGCTCATGTTTTGTTTCATATGCTTGAAAGGGGGAACCCACCGGTGGCACCGCAGAGAAACCAACAACCGTGACCGGTTGGGAAGGAAAAGCATTATCAATATCATCGCCTTCAGAATTTTCAAGGATTCGAACCGGCGCATATACATCCCCCGCCCGAACAAACACCCCATTTTTAAGAACGCCATTGGTAATAAGCAGTAGCGCGGACGGCCCGCGGCGGGCATCAAGATGAGATTCGATCACAACGCCACTTGCGGGAAGAGAAAGATCGGCTCTCAATTCAGAAAGTTCAGCCAATAAGAACACCGTTTCCAAGAGTTCGTCAACATGAGTGCCATCTTTTGCTGATACTCCAACGACGGGCACGGTACCCCCCCATCCCTCGACAAGAACGCCAACCTCCGCGAGCTGTGATTTGACGCGATCAAGATCGGCCGTTGCCTTATCAATTTTATTGAGGGCAACCACAAAGGGAATATGGGCATTCTGAATCGCTTCAAGCGATTCTTTGGTTTGCGGTTTCACTCCGTCATCAGCAGCAATAACCAAGACCGCAACATCTGCGACGCGTGCTCCCCGGGCGCGCATTTTTGAAAATGTTTCGTGGCCGGGCGTATCAAGAAACGTAATTTTTTTCCCGTTCCAGTTAATCTCGTATGCGCCAAGATGCTGGGTGATACCGCCATGCTCGCTGGCGACAACGCTTGTACTTCGTATAAAATCAAGAAGCGTTGTTTTTCCATGGTCAACATGACCTAAAATAACAACCACGGGGTGGCGCGACGTTTGAGTCTCTGAATTTTCGCTTTTG
>Ga0076049_122_pt2 | contig 3810 bp, 2 predicted proteins | sample RifGroB1_FD_68146 | JGI IMG/M metagenome (GOLD analysis project Ga0076049, IMG submission 68146) | Parcubacteria (Giovannonibacteria) bacterium GW2011_GWB1_47_6b
TTGCTGCCGCTCCCGCTTGATGCGCGGGCGTTACAGAATATTTCTTATACTCGGTGCGCTCACTCCCGGGCAAATACACAAAAGTAGAATGCGCATAGGCAAACACGCCCACAACAAGAATGTAGGTCATAATATTATCAAAGACAAAAATATTTTGAATGATATACGCAACGATCAACGCAAAAAAGAGAATTGCCGTTCCATAAAGCATGCGCCCGGCGCGTGCCATCTTCCAAATTAACCACGAGAAACTGATAAATACGAAAAGATACAAGGCGAATCCAACGACACCCGTTGCAACGAGCCACTCCAAAAGCATATTATGGACACGATCAAACCACGGCTCGTTTCCAAAAAGATCGGGATCATAAAAGCGAGCGTACGCGTAGAGAAAATTTTCCGGTCCCCAGCCGAAAAGCGGCTGCTCTTTAACTCCTCGGAGCGCAACTTCCCAAATCATTACGCGCGGACTTTCGCCAAGATCCTCAACGGCGGCGGATGATAACCGGCGCAATAAATCACTTTTCACGATAAGAGAATTTTGTGGCGCAGAAAAAACAAAAGCAGAAAATCCCAAGATAAACACGACGGCAGTGCCCGCGATTGCACGGACGATCTTATTTTTTGAAAGAATGAGCAGTAAAAAACCGCCCACAAGTACGCCCGCGCTAAAACCGATGAGCGCGCCGCGGCTTGCGGCAAGAAAAAATACGTAAAACTCGAAAATAAAAATGAGCGCGTAGAGCGCACGCAACATCCATGATCGCATACGAGAAAACAACACCCCAACAAAAAATAAATGGAACATGAGGTACACGGCGAGATAGATAGAGTTTCCCAAGCGCGCGTAGGGTCTGCCGCCACCAAGAATTTCTGCGCTACCAACACTCTGAAGATATCCATGCGCCGCCGCGATCATACTTACGCCAATGGAAACATTCAAGAAAATAAACCATTCCCTTTCTGATCGAAGCGTATGTGCAATTACCAAAAACAAGGCAAAAAGATGAATATGGGTAATAAACCCATCCATACGCTCAAAATTTGACCAAAAACTATGGTACGGGTTTACCCCAAAAGCAGTTGCAAGCAAAAGAGCAAAAATGAATGCGGAAAAAGCAATTAAAAGCGGACTTTTGCGGGGACGATATTCAGGCCGGAGAAGCGCGAGCGCAACCCATGCGCCAAAAATTAACTCCGTGATAATACGAAAATAAAAGTTCTTTCCAGTTATAAAAGGAAAGAAAAAACTTTGTGAGACAACGAGTGGCGTAAGGAGCAACAAGAAGATCCCTCCCCAAACAAAAAATAGAAAACCTTTTTCAAACGAAGACATCGTGGCATTCATTGTGCCACGATGTCTTCAAAAGCGCAACGCTAAATAGATTCTATTCGGAATCGAATACTTCTTTCAATTTTGCAAGCGTTGCGGATCCTACGCGACCGACCGTTGGCAAACCATATCGCGCTTGAAACCGCTTCACTGCCTCAAAGGTATCCGCTCCAAAGTAACCAGTTACACTTCCTCCCGGATATATCGAGGAATCTTTAGCAAGAAGTACCTGCAACTTTGCTACCTCGATACTCTCCATGCCAAGATCAAGTTCTGCCGTTGGGATTGGCACCGAACCTGATTGTGAATAGGTAACTGGGGGTAACGGGAGTGGCGCTTGTGTTGTCGGCTCGGTTACCTGGGGCGCAGGAGGAAGCGTAACATTACCATACACCTCGGTAAGTTTTTGGAGCGTGAGAGGTCCTACACGTCCTACCGGCGGCAAACCATGCCGTTCTTGGAATCTTCGGATTGCTGCTCGTGTGAGTTCTCCGAAATAGCCCGTCACGCGGCCCTCGGGATAAATTTCGGGCTCGGACGCAAGAAGCTCCTGGAGTTTTGTTACTTCGTCATTCTCCATACCAAGCTCGAGCTCCGTTGAAGGAATTGGAAAAGAAACTGTTTGAACCGGTGTCGTCGGTGTTGTTTCTGTAGAGACTGAAGAAGGGGGAGGTATCGTAGATGGAGTTGGCTCCGCACTCGAAGAAGATGAAGAAGAAGGAGTAGATTCAGTTGTTGATGGCTCCGGCTCCGGAGTCGTAGTAGCTGGAGGTGAAGGAGGTGTGTAGGGTGTATAACCGCCACCGCCACCGCCACCGCCACCCGAGCAGTTACCTCCTGTCTCGATGTTTATCGTCGATGCTTGGCTCGCTGTAACGGTCAGACTGCCACATGAGGATGAAACATTTTGATCGTTATTGAAATCAAGACTGCTACTTGTAAGACTCACAGATTGTGAACCAGAGAGCGAAAACGCCATTGTGGAGCCACTTACAGTCAGTGAATCAAAAGACGAACCTGATTTGAGGGTGACATTTCGTGTACTCCCGCCGCCCGGCGCAGTCACCTGCAACGTGACATCTTGACTAACTGTTGCCGCGTATGCAACACCGATTCCAGCGGTAAACACAACCAACGCGACACCGAGCATCCGTATAACTTTGTACGTTGAATTGATCATATTCTGTTTTTTAATTAACAGACAACGAATCAATTGTCGCAGGTACCCTGGCTAACCAGCACACCACTGCCGGCACCATTGATCATAAGTGTGTATGTCAATCCATCAGAACTCATTTCAATACAGGAGTTTGCGCCATCGGGGGCAGCTTCGGTAAGAATGCTAAATGTCGTCGTGCCTGTGCCACCGGACGAGAACGTAGCATCCCCACCATCAAAGACAAATTTATTAACTGTAGCACCTCCGGTATGTGCAGTTGTGCTTGCGCCTACGATTAACCGGCCATTTTTCATGAAAGTCATAATGGGATTCGTTCCAACAATGAGATCGCCATTCGCTGTCGTTGCATTCGCAACACCGAGTCCTCCGGCAACATATACATCGCTGTGTGCTACGACATCACCTTGCGCGAGAAAGAGTGCCGATGGCGTCTTTGTGCCAAAAGCAACTATTCCTTTGGGTGAGACAAAAATAAACGGCGTTGTTGACGCGTTATCACCAACAACAAAAGTAGGATCAATTCTGCCTTGCGTTGCCGTTTGATCTACCGTAAGTGTCCCCCACGGGGTGCTTGTTGCGGCTCCCAAAGTACCTGTTGAATCGACATTCGTTCCTATGGTTGTTGCCCAAACACTGAAGGATATAAAGAGAAACGCGGCCAACATGAACGCACCAAGTACAAGAATTACTTCTTTACTGCCAATAATAAGGGTTTTTTCATTACTGTTCATAATTCTGAAACAAAAAGCTTATTAATAAAGTTATTTATAGTAAATTAACCAACGATAAAGGCCCGACGAAGCCTTCTTTTTCTTTAATCTTACAGAAAGTAAAAGCATAAAAGCAAAGAAATCTGTGGATAAGTTTGTTTTGTCTTGATTGTGATTCTTTCGACTCTATATGCGTAATCTGTGGAAAAGCTGTTGAAAACCAGAAAAAGCAAGTAAAATGAGAAAAGAATCAACCGGAATACGAAGACGGGCTCCTACCCCATACCCCGTGCTCACAACACTCACCGCAAGAAAATAGAAAATAATAAAAACAAGGAACCGAACTTCTTCTGATCGTTTTGTTAAAATACAGAAAATCATAAAGAAAAAAATAAGTACCCAAAATATTTTCCCGCCAAGGACCACGATACGTTCGTAAAGCTCAAGTTCGAAAAAAGCGCCTTTGATCTTCGACCACCAGTCAGCGTTGGTAAATACCGCGGGCGTCAGATAATTGTGATGGATTTTTACCTGTTCTTCCGATGATTTCTCAAAAAACGCGCTGTACCCATCATTAGTCAAAAAAG